>Ga0307374_10000684_pt1 | contig 64110 bp, 54 predicted proteins | sample OX3MG_FD_202532 | JGI IMG/M metagenome (GOLD analysis project Ga0307374, IMG submission 202532) | Soil microbial communities from Risofladan, Vaasa, Finland - OX-3 | ecosystem: Environmental > Terrestrial > Soil > Coastal area > Acid sulfate soil | place: Finland: Risofladan, Vaasa | collected... | reverse complement strand
GTATCTGGTCCGTGTGCATCGGCTGGGTCCCAAGCCAGTGCTCCGGGACCACCCACCTCGACGGCGATGCGGGCTCGGATGGGGTCGTAGACGCCCTTGAACAGCTTGCCGTAGGCGGCCGATCCCGCGTCGAGCCGGCCGAGTCGATTGAGTTCGCCGATGCGGGCTGAAAGAGCTGCGCCGACAAAGTCAATGGTGTGGGCGCGGGCTATCTTCTGGCGAACGGTCGAGTCCGCCGCCGTCCCGGCCCGTCGCGCCAACTCGACGAGGTCAGGAGCGAGAGGTCCGGGGTGCAGCTCGGCCTTGGCGTCGATCGGCCTACCGCCGCCGCGTTCGCGCACGAGCATCGTCTGGGTGACGGTCCATCCCTCATTGACGTCGCCGATCCGGTAGATGTCCGGGATAGTCACATCGTCGAAGAAGTCCTCGCAGAACTCTGATGTGTCGTTGATCTGGCGGATCGGGCGGATCGTGAGACCGGGAGAATCACAAGGAACGGCGAACCAGGACAGTCCCCGGTGCTTGGGCTGGTCCCAGTCGCTGCGCGCCAGGCACATGCCCCAATCGGCAAGATGCGCATAGGTGCTCCAAATCTTCTGCCCGTTGAGCACCCACATGTCGCCGTCCCGTGTCGCCCTCGTCCGGGCCCCCGCAAGGTCCGATCCCGACGAGGGCTCGGAGAAGAACTGACATACGAGAGCCTCTCCTGCGAGAACTTTCGGAACGAATTCCGCCAGGAAGTCGGGCTGCCCGTGCGCCACCATGGTCGGCACGCAGACACCAAACGTCGTCCCCGTCAAGATGCCAAAGTCAGCGAGGACGTAGTCCTTCGCCTCCTCCAGGTATGCCGCCTCGTACTGCACGGGAAGGCCCTGGCCACCATACGCTTTTGGATAGCTGATCCCCGCGTAGCCTGCCTCGTACACACGGCGTTGGAGCTTCCGGCCTGCCGCGATCACCTCGGGGGTGTAGTACTCCACCTCGTGATGGTCGGGCGGTCCAACCCGACGCGTCATGTTGTCGGCCAACCAGGTGCGAGCCTGGAGCCGGTAGGCCTCCAGGTCAGGAATGGCCACATCTTCGGCGAGAGCACTGCTCATGGTGTCCTCCTCACAGCCCTTGGATCGCGCAGATCCGCTCGCGGTGCCATTCGGATTGACCGAACAGCAACCCATTCATCGTGATGCGGCGCAAGAACAGGTGGAGGTCATGTTCCCACGTGTAGCCGATGCCGGCGAAGATCTGGAAGCACCCCTGCGCCACGTCGATTCCGATGTCACCGAGCCACGCCTTTGCCATGCTGGCCACTTCGCCGGCGTCCGCGTAAGCACCCTGTACACCTTTGGTCGCCGCCGCAGAGATGGCGTGGGCGGCTTCGATCGACAGGCTCATGTCCGCCAGTTGATACTTGACTCCCTGGTATGAGCCGATCGGCCGGCCGAATGCGATGCGGTCCACCGCGTACTGCCGGGTCATCTCGAAGAGGGCGGCGAGCGTCCCGAGCGTTTCGGCGACCGAGAGGATGAGGGCAATTTGCAGTTGTTGCTCTATATCGGGCGCGGCCTCTCCACTCTTGCCCACGAGGGACTCTGGGCCCACGTCCACCTCGTTGAGTTCGACGGTGCCGAAGCGCTGCGTGATGTCGTGGGCGTCAAGCGGGTGAATGACGACGCCGGGCAGGTCGGTCGACACGAGGAATTGCGAGAGACCGTCAGGACCAGCGGCGACCACGAGCAGCCGGGTCGCCTGGGTCGCGCCTTGAATGGCTCCAGAGGTGCCCGACAGGGAGAAGCCCCCTTCGCGAGTGGCGGCTGAAAGCGAAGCGCCTGGTGCCCATGTCCCCGTTTCGTCGTTGGCGACCCACGCAGCCGCCTCGCCTGCCATGACCGCAGGCAAGATGCTGTCACGCTGGGACGCCGTTCCTCCACGGGCCAACGCGCTGGCCACCACGTTCATAGCCACGAACGGACCGGGTTGGAGCCGTTTGCCGCGCTCCTCGGCAACGATGGCGGCATCGCGCAAGCCCTCACCCGAAATGCTGCCGCCACCCAGCTCCTCGGGGACGAGCAGCGAGAACCAGCCGAGTTCTGCGGCTTCTCGCAGATAGCCCTGCGGGAGATCCGTTCCCGCTCCTTCGTCGAAAAGCTGGCGAACCGTTTCGAGAGGACACGTGGCATCCATGAACCTGGTGGCAGTGTCCCGAAGAAGCTGTTGATCGTCTGTCAGTGTGAGTTCCATGCGTCAATCCCTGGTCCAGGAGCGCTGTGCCCAGCCGAGTCTGCGGCACTGTATAGGCATTAGACCCCTCCCGTCAGATGCGGCCCGCGGACAGCTCATGCCGATGTGGTGTGTGCCGTGTGGGCCTCGCACTACTCAGCCCCGGCTGCACCGCCGGGTGCTTTGAAGAGGAAGTCCGCCATCAGCGCGCGGCTCGCGGCGTCGACATATTCGATCCTCACGCCGAGAGGATCACGGTGGTACGAGAACATGCGGGGGGCCTCGGCTCCGGCGCGACCGCAGATCTCGAGGGGGCAGGAGGATTCTTCGAGCTGTCGCGCGTCTCTCGTCAGCGCATCGGAGAAGAATCCGATGTGATGGAGGTTGGAGAATCCGTTGCACACCCACGGCGTTCCTGGTCGTTCTTCCACCAGTTCCAAGTGCGGGGCCTCGGTCGAGTAACAGAGTCGGAGCGAGATCACCTCGTCGGTTCCAGCAGCATTGCGAACCTCGGTGTCGGATTCGACGATCGGCCCCCATTCGACTCCGAGAAGAGACGAAAGCCGTTCGCGAGCAACCTCGATCTCGGGTACGACGATTCCCACATGGAACAGCTCACTCAGGCTCAATCCCTACTCCTCTTGATCGTTGCGTCAAGCTCCGAGGACCTTGACGGCTCACTTCCCGGACGTCGGCATGGTGGTCGTGCTCCTTGGGTGATCCCTGTTCGAATGCGATGGAGCCAGCCTCGCGCAAGGAATGGCTCTGTCACCAGAGGTCGCCCTTGCTCACCTGATCTTTCCCGGGACTGGCCAGCGGCCGTGGGGGAGTCTCACGACTCTGATACCTTCGTCACGTGGATGCCGATGAGCTGATCCTGATTAGCGTCGATGATCACATCGCCGAGCCCCCGGACATGTTCGATCGACACGTCCCGGCCCGGTACAAAGACCTGGCGCCGAGGGTAGTGGAAGAGAGCGACGGGGTCCAGCAGTGGTATTACGGAGAGGTCCGGGGCAGGAACCTCGGTCTGAACGCCGTCGCCGGCAAGCCGCCCGAATTTTTCAACATCGACGCCAACCGCTACGAAGAAATGCGTCCGGGTTGCTATGACGTGCACCAACGGGTGCAGGATATGAATGCCGGCGGGCAGCTCGCTGGGCTCAACTTCCCGAACTGGACCGGTTTCTCGGGCCAGGTGCTGAACCAGGGCCCGGACCCGCACGTGAACGACATTATGATTCGTGCCTACAACGATTGGCACATCGACGAGTGGTGCGGCGCCTATCCCGACCGGTTCATCCCATGCGGTCTGCTCCCCCTCTTCGACGCCGACCTCGCGGCCAAGGAGCTTCGTCGGCTTGCGGCGAAGGGCTGTCATGCCGTGACGTTCTCGGAGAATCCCGAAGCGTTGGGCATGCCGAGTATCCACTCCAGGGCTTGGGACCCGCTGTTTGCCGCGGCAGTTGACGTGGGCACGGTCCTCTGTTGTCACGTCGGTTCGTCATCGCGGACGTTCCACACGACGCAGGACGCACCCCCCAGTGTTGCGATGACGCTGTCATCGGTCTCCTCGATCCTCACCCTGGCCGATCTGATCTGGTGCGACGCCTTTCAGCGTTTTCCCAACCTCACGTTCTCGTTGACCGAAGGTGATATCGGGTGGATTCCCTATTTCCTGTGGCGGGCCGAACATGTGCTCGACCGTCATCACGGGTGGACGGGACACACGTTCCCCGAAGGGATCGATGGGCCGGCAGATGTCTTCAGGCGGAACATCCTTTGCTGTTTCATCAAGGAGCCGATTTGGCTCGCCAACCTCGAGAAATTCAACATCGACAATGTGTGCTGGGAGTCCGATTTCCCGCACTCCGACGGAACGTGGCCCGAGGCTCCCGAGGTTCTCTCCGGGATCCTGCAAGGTCTGGGCGACGAGCGGATCGACCGGATCACTCATGGCAACGCCATGCGCCATTATCAGTTCGACCCGTTCGCCCATCGGAGCCGGGATGATTGCCGGGTCGGGGCACTGCGGGCGGCTTCGCCCAACGTTGACACGGTCACTCGGGTCGGTCGACCTGCCGACGACCGCGATCTGGCCGCGTGGGCAAAAATCAGCGCCCGCGTCGCCGCCAATCGCTGAATCGGACTGGGAGATCCCGCTCCCACCAAGGCGAGAGGTACCTCCGTTCGGGCGGAGTTCGGGGCGGCCGGGCCCGGCGCACCGGGTGCATAGGCTGGCAGACGCCACGTGAGCGCCAACGGGTCGGGTCATGACAAAGCGACACCGACCGTTCGTCGAAGGGAGTGCCGAGTGCCCGCAGTGACCGTCGATGACCTTTCGAAGCTGCCCTCCATACCCGACCCGAGCGCCGCAGGGCCCGAGCGACCGCTCACATCGGTCACGACGGCGCCAGGCGGACTGGAGGGGGAAGGATTCCCCGTACGTCGGGCCTTCGCCGGGCTGAGCCTTCGTGACCTGGACCCGTTCGTCCACATGGACCAAATGGGTGAGGTGGAGTACGCCCCTGGGGAGCCAAAGGGAACTCCTTGGCATCCGCACCGAGGTTTCGAGACGGTGACCTACATGATCGACGGGACGTTCCAGCATCAGGACTCCCACGGAGGGGGAGGGCTCATCACTGATGGAGCCACCCAGTGGATGACGGCCGGGGCCGGGATCCTCCACATCGAGACACCACCCGAGGCGCTCGTCGTCTCTGGCGGCGTATTCCACGGCATCCAGTTGTGGGTCAATCTCCCAGCCAAGGACAAGTTCATCGCACCGGCCTACCAGGGGCTCGTGGCCGACGAGGTTGCCCTTTTGGGCTCACCGGACGGAGGGGCGCTGGTGCGCGTCATCGCCGGAGAGCTCGCCGGTGTGAAAGGTCCGGGGTCGACCCATACCCCCATGGCGCTGATGCACGCCACGCTCCGGCCCGGCGCCCAGCTGCGGATCCCCTGGGACCCGACGTTCAACGCCCTGGCCTACGTGCTGGCCGGGTCGGGACGAACGAGTACCGAGGGGCGCCCCGTCCACCTCGGACAGATGTCCGCCTTCGGCGCCGGTGATTGGATCGCCCTCCAAGCCGACGAGAGCCAGGATTCGCGTTCAGCGAATTTTGAAGTCCTCCTGCTCGGTGGACGGCCAATCGGCGAGCCCGTCGAGCACTACGGACCATTCGTCATGAATACCGCAGCGGAGATTCAACAGGCGATGGACGACTTCGAAGCCGGTCGTCTTGGTCGCATCCCTCCGAACGCGCTGATGCCCCACGTCTACGATCCCAACCCGAGGGCCGGCCATACGGGGATCTAGTCGACCACCCGTCTGGAAAGATCACATGCGGCGCATTCCTCAGGTCAGCGACGCCTCGGAGATGCTCTTGATGGAAGCGGAGAGGATGGCGTTGAACTCCGCGTCATCTTGAGTTGCGCGCAACCCGTTCGTCAGCGCACGAGAGAAGCTTGCGACCACGCCATGGTTCTTGGCCAGGCGGGCGTTGGCCGCCTCTCTGGCGTAGCCCCCGGAGAGAGCGAGGACCCGCAGGATGCCGGGATGGTGCACGAGTTCCGAGTAGAAGTCGTCGATCTCGGGAAGCGTCAGTTCCACCATGATCAGCTGCCCCTGCGCCAGTCCACCCAGGCGTTCGAGAATGGCAGCCTTCAAGAGTCCCTCCGCCGCCACTTTCTCGGGGCTCTCGATGGAGATCTCGGGTTCGAGGATCGGGACGAGGCCGACGTCGAGAATCTGGTGGCCCACGGCGAATTGCTGATCGGCGATCGCCGCTATTCCCTTGCCATCGGCCAACCGGATGAAGGAGCGCATCTTGGTGCCGAACACCCGCTTCTTCACTCCGAGTGACAGAAGGGCGTCGAGATCGGGGATCGGCTTCATGAGCTGGACGCCGTCGGTGACCGGTGCCAGACCTCGATCGATTTTCAAGAAGGGAACGATCCGTTCGCTACTCCAGAGGTAATCGGCAAAGGGCAGGCCGCCCACCTCGCGATCGACCGAGTCCTCGAAGAGGATGGCTCCAAGAACGTGATCGCCGTCAAATGCCGGGCTCAGCGCGATCCGACTCCGCATCGCCTGCATGAGGTCGAACATCTCTTCGTCGGTCGAGTAGGCGTCGTGTCCGATCCCGTACGCGGCCAGCGCATCGGGGGTGCTCCCGCCACTCTGATCGAGGGCGGCAATGAAACCCTTCCCTTCGCGTATCTTCTCCAGCTGCTGATCGTCCATGGGGAGTCCCTTCCTCACGCCCGCAGGTGATGCCCCGGCTGTCTCTAATGATGCATGGCGAAGTCGCCCGTCGCTACCGCCGGCCCAGTCCGTGGCGACGGCCCGGACCCGGCAAGATCCCCGTTACGGTGAAGGCGCCGCAATCCCGGCAGATCGAAGAGGAGAAGGGAAGCAACGATGGGCTCCGAAACAGATGAGATCGCACAGGCGGTGGCGGAACTGACGCACGCAATGACCGGCCTGGTACGGGTGATCGACGCCGAGGGACCTGAGCTCGTGGCGGGTCACATCTCCGAGGGGTTCGCGGAGGCCCTCGACGAGCTCGCCTCCCGCGTGAATGCGATTCGTGGTTTCGCCGGCTGAGAACGGCCGAGGAACAGCTGCTCGAATTGGCGCTACCGTTACCGGCGTGAACGCCTGGCCCGAGGATTGGCATCCCGTGAACGCCGAAGAAGCACAGGAGTACATCGAAGCCCATCAAAATGGCGGAGGTGACGCTGAACTCCTCATAGAGTGCTCGTCCTTCCTGCCGATCAACCCTCGCACCGCGTAACGCATCGCGAGGTCACCCTCGCCCGTCTTCCGGCGGACCGAGCTCCCTGGGTGCCCAGGGACGGTCGCGGCGTTGGTGTGCCCCCTCCTCTGGTCGTCGCGCCTGAGGCGCTGGTCTCGGCCGCCCTCGTGAGACGGGCACGCCGCGCCAAACCGGCGCTGCTAAATGGCAGTTAGTGTCATCAGTCAGGATGAGACGTTCGACAGTTCATGCAATTAGGGAGGTCGGGTTGTGACGGTGGACTCGATGACGATGGAGCCGACGGAGATTCCGAGAAGTGGCCTCGCCGTGCGCAAGAAGGAACGAACGAAACGGCAACTGGCCGAGGCGGCCGCCGCCCTGTTTTCCGAGCGCGGGTACGCCGGTACAACCATCGATGACATCGCGGCTGCCGTCGATGTGTCTCCGCGAACCTTCTTTCGCTATTTCCCGACGAAGGAAGACCTGGTCGTGGCCATCGGAGCCACCAGTCTGGACCAGTTCTTCGAAGCGCTGAAGGACCGGCCGCCCCAAGAGTCGTTGCAGGTTGCGCTCAGAGAGGCGGTCCGTCACTCGCTCGCCGCGGGTTGGGAGGACACCGCGAAGGTCCGATCCTTCTTGGCACTCCTGCGGGATACCCCGGCACTTAGGGCGCGTTGGCTGGAAGAGGCCTATGGCAACCGAGACCGGATGGCAGAGATCATTGCCCTCCGCACGAATACCAATCCTTCCGATCTGCGGAATCTGCTCATCGCCGGAGCCATCACCTTGACCATCAACACGGCCTTGCAGGTGTGGGCCGATCAGGACGCTGAAGCTGATGCATCCTCATTCGTCTACCGGGGACTCCATGAATTGGCCGCGCCGCTTCTGCCGAATTAGTCCGCGCCGCACCGCTTCGGCCCAACGGACCGGGCATGGACCGGTCCGCCCTTCTTCATCAGGAGATATGTGACTTCCATCGCTTCGAGAGCACGGAGCATTCCATCGAACCAGCCGCTCGGCGATGATGGCGCTCACCTCACGAAGCGTCAATGGTTGGCGCTCGGAGTGATGTGTTTCACCGTGCTCCTGATCTCGCTGGATCAGACCGTCCTCAATGTCGCACTGCCAACATTGGTGAAGGAGCTCCATCCCACGAGCAGTGGGCTGCAGTGGATCGCCGACAGCTACACCCTGACCACTGCGGTGCTGCTCCTTTTCGGTGGCGCTCTCGGCGACCGCTTCGGGAGGCGACGGCTTTTCCTGATCGGCGTCGCCATATTTGGTGCAGGGTCACTGGCATGCGCGCTCGTGCACTCGACCGGACCACTGATCGCGGCCCGCGCCGTCATGGGGCTCGGCGCAGCGTTGCTCACGCCGGCCACCTTGTCCATCATCGCGGCCACATTTACCGGGCATCGGCGGGCCCGGGCTATCGGAATATGGGCCGGAGTCGCTGGCATCGGGGCCGCGGCGGGACCGCTGCTGGGGGGTTGGCTCCTGCAACACTTCTGGTGGGGATCCGTCTTTCTGATCAACGTGCCGGTGGCTGTTCTCGCTCTATTGGGTGGAACCGTTGCCCTTGCCGAGAGTCGTGCCACCGAGCGCCCGAGTCTCGATCCCGTTGGCGTGATCCTTTCCTCCCTGGGTCTCACGGCGTTGACGTACGGGCTCATCGTGACGTCGACCGACGGCTGGGGCTCGACGACGGTCGTGGTCGCCTTGGCACTCGCGGTGGCACTCCTCTCTGTCTTCATCGTGTGGGATCGTCGGCGAGCGAAGCCGTTCCTGGATCTCCGGCTTTTCGCCAATCGCACCTTTTCGTCCGCCTTGGGTGCAGTGACGGCGGTCTTCTTCGCCATGTTCGGTGTCAGTTACCTGGTCAGCCAATACATTCAGTTCGTGCAGGGGGCCGATCCGTTCGGGGTCGGTATTCGATTCCTCCCTTCCGCCATCGGCAGCCTCTTGGGCAGCAATGTGGCGGCGCGGCTCACGGTGCGCTTTGGGCTCCGGACGATCATGCTCGTCGGCATGATGCTGGTGACCGGAGGCCTCGTGACGTTGGCCACGTTGTCGGTTGCATCGGGATTCGTGACTGTGGCCATCGCGTTCGCGCTGGTCGGGTTTGGAATGGGCCTTGTCATCGCCCCGGCTTCCAATGCCATCGTGGGAACCCTGCCGGTCGACAAGGTCGGTGCGGGTTCGGGTCTTCGCGCCATGGTGCAGCTCCTGGGTGGCACCTTCGGAGTGGCCATTGTGGGCAGCTTGGCCTCGGGCGTCTACCGTTCGGACATCCAAAGGGCGCTGGAAGGCCCGCTGCGGCACGTCCCGGCGGCATCTCGACAGGCTCTAAGGAGTCAGATCGGTGATGCGGCGGGTGTCGCCGCCAAGCTTCCCCGTGGCCTGGGTCAAGCGACGAGAGAAGCGGCGAACCAGGCCTTCGTCAACGGTCTGCATCTGTCGGCGCTGGTTGGCGTGGGGATCATGATCGCCGCGTTGCTGTCAGCCGCCATCTACGTGCCCTCGCGGGTGACATTGACCGACGACCTCGAGGAGAATGTTGCTGTTCACTTGTAGTTGACTAGAGGTCCCGGACTCCGGCACATGACACGAACAGGGGCAACATGGCAACCGTGACAGACGCCACTGAGCTCGAATCCGCCTTCGCCGCGCTCACACGCGATGGGTTCGCGGTGCTTCCCGACGTGTTGTCCCCCGAGGAGGTGAAGCGGGTACGCGCCAGGCTGGTCGAGGTCGCCCGGTCGGAACGGACCGCTGGCATCGACCGCAATCCGAAATGGGAGGACGGGCCCAACAATCAACGGGTCTTCGGGTTGCTGAACAAGGGAGTGGAATTCGCCGATCTGGTCGAGCACCCCGTCGCCCTGGGCCTCATGGCACACCTGCTCGATCCGATGTTCCTCTTGTCCAGTATCACGGCAAACATCACCGGACCCGACGGCCATCCGATGGACCTTCACTACGATCAGGATTACGTTCCGGTCCCGTGGCCACCTTTCCCCCTGGTGGCGAACATCATCTGGATGCTCGATGATTTCACCGAGGAGAACGGGGCGACGAGATTCATTCCCGGATCGCATCGCGAGGACCACACAGGCTGGACGCCTGACGTCATGAATCGACGGGGGGAAGAGACGGTGGCAGTCGGCGGTCGAGCGGGCTCCTTGGTCTGCCTGGACGGTCGTGTCCTGCACCAGACGGGTGCCAATAGGACGGCCGACCAGCTGCGCCACGGCGTGATCGCCTACTACTGCCAACCCTGGATTCGCCAGCAGGAGAACGCCTCGCTGTCCCTCCTTCCCGAACTGTGGCCGACGCTCTCGCCACGGGTGCGCCAGCTCGTGGGGTTGCAGATGTATCACGGACTGGGGTGTGTATCCGGGCCGACCCAGCGGGGCTTCCGCTATCGATAACTGTGATGTCCAAGCCGGGGCCCGCCACGACCTGCATCGTGCCATCGCCGTTGCCCCCGACGGGAAACCCAGGATTTTCTGGTCGTCGGGCTGAACTGAGTGTCCTTATCTAGTGGGGCGGGCCTACAATTGCCATCTGCCGCGGGAGGCCCGCCTCCGTCGAGCAGATGGAAGGCCGTCGCCTGCCGCAAGAGCGAGAACTGAATCTGGTCACGGTCGTGGAGGCCAGGGCCTGGAGGAGTTGGAAATGGGAAGAGATCCGGAGTGCCCCCACCCTGTCGAGGATGATCGGTCGCCGAGGTGACCGGGAAACGGCGTAGAAGGGCGCATGCCCCCAAGCTCGACGAGATGCTTGGTCCTCTCGAGGCGGAAGTGATGGAGATCATCTGGATGCGCGGAACCGCGCTGGTTTCCGAAGTTGAGGAAGTTCTCAACGGGCGTCGTTCTGTACCGCTTGCGTATAAGACGGTGTTGACCATCTGCACCAGGCTGAGCGAGAAGGGGCTGCTCGATCACGAAAAAGAGGGCCGAGCATTTCGGTACTACCCGACGATGACCGAACCTGAATTCGTTTCTGTGCAGGCGTCAAAGGCAACCGACGCGCTCCTGAGCCGCTTCGGTGACGCCGCCCTCTCCAGTTTTGTCGATCAGGTTGCCGCCGATCCCGAGCAGCTGATCGCGCTTCGAAACCTCTTGGGCAGGGATGACGGCGCATAGCCGTCAGATGCCGCGCCCACCTCTGGTCCGCTGGGCCCCCTGCAGCTCGAGGTGATGGAGGGGCCGTCGAGCCGGCATTCGGCCAGCGCAGCCGGGATCACCCGGGGACTCAATGCCCGTCTGCTCGAACCGCTCTCGAACAAGACCGTCCTGACGTGTCGGCACGAGGCAAAAGGGCTGGTGCCGCACGCAAGGGAGCGTCGGGCCTACCTCTTCTGGCCCACCAAGTCGGCGGATGAGGTGTCGGCCTCGGTACGTCGGCGGCCGATTCCGGGAGCTCATCGACCGCTTCGGAGACCTGGCCGTGGCAATCTTTGTAGAACAGGTCGGCGAAACCCCATTCGCTACCAATTTCTACGGCAACTGGTGGAGGGAAATGATGAAAGGGGTGGCCCGTAGCTTCTGGGCCGTCGTGGCCGTCGTACTCGCGGTGGAGGCCTTCATCGCGGTCCTGGCCATCCAGTCTGTCGACAGCGAGCTGCCCTGCTGGGTTTCGGGTCTCCAGGGCAAGTTGTACCTCCGCACGAATTGCGGATCCCCGGTGGCCCTCGTCGGATTCCAGAGCTGGATCCCAGTGCTCGGCGTCCTCTTGGTCTGCGCCGCCACCATTGTCGCCGGCCTCGCGACCCTGATCTCCCAGTACATCCGCACGAGACTGGCCCTGCGCCGCCTCGGCGCCCCCATCGCGCCGTCCCCGGTGCTGTTGCACATCCAGTCGCAACTTGGCATCGATGTCCAATTGTGCGCCGATGACCGCGTCTTCTGCTGCTGTGCCGGCTTGCTCTTCCCCAAGGTCGTTCTCTCCAGGGGAATGCTGGAGTTGCTCGACGCATCCCAGATCACTGCCGTACTGGCCCACGAAGCGGCACACGTGCGGCATCGAGATCCGGCCCGGGCGTTGGCCGTACGCTGCGCGTCCAACGCCCTGTTCTACCTGCCCTTGACCAGGTACCTGTCCCAAAAGGCGCTCGTCGCATCCGAGCTGGGAGCGGACGCGGTGGCCGCCACCGTGGCCGGCCAGCCGGCGTTGGTGAGGGCGCTGCTCGACGTCCTGGGGCGCGTGCGGCCCGGCCTCGGCACGGTGACCGAGATGGCCTCGTTGGATGCCTTGGATGCGAGAATTGAGGCGTTGCACACCAGGGCCCTGCCCCGGACACGTCCCAGGGTTGTGATCCAGGTGACGAGCCTGTTGGTCATGGCCGGACTGATCCTTCTCGGTGGCTGGCTGCCGCCGCGTATACCTCGCATGGTCCAGCCGGCCCATCCTGTCATCCACGTGGACCACGGGGCGAGCGTCGTGCCAGTCGCCCCCGGCGGCACGAGCCCGTAGTCCGAAGAGCTGGAAATAAAGTTTCGCAAACATTGATCCTACAACATGGTAGGAATATACTCCTACCAATCAGTAGGACTTAGGTGTCGACCAGTGGCACCTCTCGACCGGAAAGGCGGAGCCATGCATCTCGCAGCTCTCTCTCGTCGCACTCTCGCCCACGCGCTGGCGGCGGCAACGTTGGTCATAGCCGTCGGAACCCTCACGGCAGGAGCGGCCTCGGCGGCCACGCCCGATGTCAGCGTGACGAGTGGCGTGCTCGGCATCGGTCCCATCGCCGACAGTGCCAACGGCTGTTCTGGCCCGGTGTGCATCTACGTGACGGGGACGGGACTCAACGTTTCGGATTGGGCGACATCCGTGTACCTTTCCAAATCCATGTGCACCAGGGCGAGCTTCCTGGTGAACGGCGTTCTCTGGGCCAGTGGAGGCAACCAGTGCGGGAGCGCGGGCGTAGAGCTCGTGTCGGATTGGTCGGACCCGGGAAACTTCCCCAATGGGACCGTGCTGTGCAACACCTGGAGCGGCGTCTCGGGCAAGCCCTGCGAAACGGTGCATAGCTGAGGGGTGGGTCACCCTCGCCCGTGACCCACGTCTAGTGGTTGCAGCCGCGCAAGAGACGCGTCTGCGGTGTGTTGCAGAAGTGGCAGCCGAAGGATCGACCTGGTTTGGCCAAGAAATGAGGAGGACATTGAGGAACGCGCCAGGGACCGATCCCACCGTGCGCTTGTCTGCCATCGACGATGGCTCGGGCGATGCCATCTTCGCCACCCGGCTGGATGGCGTCATCACGGCGTGGAACCGTGGGGCGGAAATGCTGTATGGCTACAAAGCGACGGAGATGATCGGGAAACCGGCCAGCGTTCTGTACCCCGAACGTGAATCGATTTCCGTCCGGGAGATTCTGGAGCGGGTCAGCCGCGGGCAATGGAGCGAGGTCGTCGATGGGTTCCGGTGGAGGGCGGACGGCGAATTCGCTGAAATCGAGACTCGACTCTCTCCCATCTTTGATGAATCCGGGACAGTGGTCGGCGTCTCGTCGATCGGGAGAGACGTGGGTGACCGACGCCGCCGAGAGAGCGAACTACGGGAGAGCCAGGCGTTCTTGGAGCATGCGCAGTCCATCGGGCATTTCGGCGGCTGGAAAGCTCCGATAGGTACCGAATCGGTCATGACCATGACGCTCGAGACGTATCGCATCACAGGAATTGAGGCAGGCGGAATGGTTCGATGGCTCGACTTCTTCGAGCTCGTCCATCCCGACGATCGCCAGCTGCTCTCCGAGGCTCTCGACAATGTGCGCGAGCTCGGCGCCCCGACCGAACTGGAACTGCGCTTCACCCGTCCGGACGGCTCACCGCGCTGGTTGTTCGTGGCCGCCGACGCGCAGTTCGACTCGCTCGGAGTCGTCGTCGGGAATATCGGTGTCGTACGAGATATCACCGAGCGGAAGGAAACAGAGCTCCGGCTCGCTCACGACGCCCTCCACGACCCGCTGACCGGTCTGCCCAACCGGGGTCTGTTCCTCGATCGGGTCGCATTGGCCGTAGCCCGAACGCTGCGCACCGGCTCACATGTGGCGGTGCTCTGCCTCGACCTCGACCACTTCAGGGTCTTCAATGACGCGAGGGGCGAGGGCTGCGGCGATGATCTTCTCCGCGCCGTGGCGGACCGTCTCCGCACGGTGGTCCGGATAACCGACACGGTCACCAGGTTCGGCGCCGATGAATATGGGCTCGTGTGCGAGAACGTCTCCACGGCCGCCACCGCGGCCGAACGAGCCCAGCGGTACCTGACCGCGATCGAGAGACCGTTTGTGCTCGAGGGGGGCGATGCGCTCATCACGGCGAGCATCGGTATCGCGGTCAGTGGGCCCGGGGCGGAGGCCGAGGCGATGGTGCGTGACGCGCAGCTCGCCATGCACCGCGCAAAAGAGCGGGGGCGAAACCGCTACGAACTCTACGATCGCGGATTGCGGCACGAGGTCCAGGAGCGCTCCGCGCTCGAGGGGGCGCTCCGCCGCTCGCTCGAAAGCGGGGAGCTGTTCTTGGAATTTCAACCGATCGCGTCGCTGAGCGAGGCCCGTTTCACCAGCGCCGAGGCCCTCGTGCGTTGGCGGCATGGCGAGCGAGGTGTCATTCAGCCCAACGATTTCATTCCCACCGCCGAGGAAACCGGCTTGATCGTGCCTTTGGGTAGGCTCGTCCTCGAGTCAGCCTGCCGGCAACTCCACGCCTGGCGCGATGCTGCCCCTGGCACCGCGTGGAGAATGTCGGTCAACGTTGCCGCGACGCAACTTCGAGAGGCCGATTTCCCCGAGATCGTCGAGCAGACGCTCGAAGACGAAGGACTCGAGCCTGACGCACTATGCCTCGAACTGACCGAATCCATTCTGGTCGAGGACGGGATCGTCACCGATGTCATCGGGCGAATTCGAGAACTCGGCGTGCGCATCTCCATCGACGACTTCGGAACCAAGTACTCCTCTCTGTCTTACCTGACGCGCCTGTCGATCGATGAGCTGAAGATCGATCGATCGTTCGTCGAGGGCATTGTGGGCGACGACTCCAAGCGAGCTGTCGTCTCGGCGATCCTCGCCATCGGGAAGTCGCTCGAGATGCCTGTCACGGCCGAGGGCGTCGAGACCGAGGCACAACTGGTGGAGCTCCAACGTCTCGGCTGTGACACGGTGCAGGGCTTCTATTTTGCCAAGCCGCTATCGGCCGAGGAGTGCCTCGTCGCGTTGCAAGGGCAACCCAACATGCCCATACGAGCCCCGCGTGGCAGAGGTCGTTGAAGGACGCCTCCGGGGCCTCGCCCACTCACTCATGAGGGCGCGTGAGGTCCCCGGGGGGGAGTCCTGACAGCGCCTCGAGAACCACGAGAAGGGCGGAATGATCGAGCTCGCCGAGCCCCTGGGCGCGCGCCGCTCCCATGAGCTGGGCCACCAGAGCTCCGACGGGAAGGGAGATGCCGGCCTGGCGCGCCGCGTCCATGGCGATCCCAAGGTCCTTGTGATGGAGTTCGATCCGGAATCCCGGATCGAACTGGCGCGCCAGCATCGGGGCCGCCTTACGGTCGAGCACCTGGCTTCCGGCCAGGCCGCCGGCAAGAACCTGTACTGCCAGCTCGCGGTCGACGTCCCAGGCCTCGAGAAAGATCAGTGCCTCTCCCAGCAGCTCCAAGGTCCCCGCGACAACCATCTGATTGGCGGCCTTTACGATCTGCCCGGCGCCTGACGGGCCGACGTGCACGACGGTTGTGCCGAGGGCGCTGAGGACCGGGCCGGCACGCGCGAAGGCTTCTACGGGACCCCCGACCATGATCGAGAGGGTTCCCGTCACGGCGCCCTGTTCTCCCCCTGAGACCGGAGCATCGAGCACGTCGATCCCGAGTGCCTCGCCTTCCCGAGCGATCAGGCGCGCCGTGCGAGGGTGCACGGTGCTCATGTCGATCAGGAGCCCGCCCGGTCGGAGATGGGCGAGAACGCCGCCGGCACCCATGACGGCATGTTCGACGTCTGGAGAGTCCGGCAGCATGGTGATGACGACATCGGCGTTCGCCGCGGCCTCGGCAATGGATCCGGCGGCCGTACCACCGGCGCTCGACAGGCGCTCCGTCTTTTCCGGGCTCCGATTGAATCCGATGACCGAATGCCCAGCCCGGAGCAAGCAGATCGCCATGGGTCCACCCATGATCCCCAATCCGATGAAGGCCACTGTTTCCTTCGCCGATCTGCCTGGGCCCGACGGCCCGCCCGCATCCTCTGGCAGTTCGGCCATTCCTACCTCCTCGGTGACGGGCCACGAGGCACGCGTCACCATTTCTATTCGACCGAGAAGGTCGACTACCACTATCGGGAGGGATTGATGCCGACAATAGACATCAACGGCGGGCGGGTCGCATACGAAGTTTCTGGGTGAGGGCGACCCGATCGTCCTCACGTTGGCTGCCGAGCTTCACCTGCGCCCGCTCCGTGACGGGGTGTACCCGGGGTCTGCGTCGGTTCAGGTCAAGGGGTCGCCCTCGTGTTGGAAAACTCGAGCGTGGGCTAGGGAGCGAGTGTCGACGGCGCCGGTTGGTCAGTTGAACCGGGCGGCCAGGACGCGAGCCCGTCCCCGCAGGGTCCGAGCCGTTTCTTGGGGTAGTGCCGGGTTGAGCGCCGATTCCTCGAGGAGCGCCGCCGCATCTTCGAGGCATCCGAGGGCGGCCAGCCCATCGGCCAAGGCGACGTGTTCGGCCATCGACTGCCCGGGGATGGCGGCTCGGAGGCGGGTGGCCCAGCGGACCCCCTGCACGTTCCCGCGCCGACGGAAGCTGTGATCGAGATTGGCCAACATCCTGGTCAGAATGGCGCGTGTCCCGACGGACGCGAGCATTTCGTCAGGGAGGTCGACTGCGGCCCCAGCAACGGTGTGCAGCAGCCCCGCGCACGCCGTGCGATCGAGGCGCTTCCCTCCGGAGAACGCGTCAATGAGGAGCTCGGGGTGATCCGGATCCCTGACCAAGAAGTGACCGGGCATCCCGACCCCGACAAGAGGAACGTTGCAGCGACGCCCGATCTCAATGAGGAGGACCGACATCGAGATCGGAATGCCGAGGCGGCGGTCGAGCACTTTGTCGAGATACGAGTTCTGCGGGTCGTCGTAGGTCTGGACGTCGCCTCGAATCCCGAGTGTCTCGAACACCAAGTGGCACAACGCATCGATGTCAGCTGGTCCCAGCTGCGCGGCGATCTCGTCAAGGCGATCGAGTTGGGAGGGCACGTGGAGGGCAGGGTCCGCATGGGCGGCTATCAAGAGCGCGGCCTCATCGAGGGGTATGTCGCCTTCATCGCGTGACATGAGGTCTCGCCACCTCGACAGGTGTTCCATCCGAAGACTGTACAAGGATCACCCCGGTGTCGGGCCTTTGTGTTGCGGTCTCATGACAATCCAAAGAATCGAGGGTACTCGTCATCCGGCGGCCGATGGGCACCGAATGCCATCCGGAACATCGCATGTGTGGAGCGACCGACGAGGAGACCAATGAAGGTTCGAAGGCGTGGACTCGCGAAACGAGTGGGCAGCAGAGGGGCAAAGATCGCGACCGCAGCGGTGGCGGCGGGATCCCTGGGTCAACAGGTGCAGTCGCTACTCACCGGGAGCGCCGCCGGAGGCTCCACTCCAACCGTCACCGCGCACGCCACCGCTGTCGCAGGGTGCGCGGGACCGAACGGCGCGGGCTATTGGCAAGTATCGGCACAGGGCGGCGTGTTCACCAACGGCGCGGCAGGGTTCTACGGATCAGCTGGAGGGACCAAGCTCAACAAGCCGATCGTGGGCATGGCGCCGAGCGTCGATGGTCGCGGCTATTGGCTCGTGGCTTCGGATGGTGGTGTGTTCTCGTACGGGGACGCACCCTTCGAGGGATCCACCGGGGCGATCCACCTCAACCAGCCGATCGTGGGCATCGTGCCCACGCCGGACGGACAGGGCTACTGGATGGTGGCCGCCGATGGCGGCGTCTTCGCTTTTGGCGACGCCACCTTCTACGGGTCCTTGGGCGCCGTCACCCTCAACAAGCCGATCGTGGGCATGGCCGCCACGCGAGATGGGCGGGGGTATTGGCTGGTCGCAGCCGATGGCGGCGTCTTCGCCTTCGGCGATGCTGCTTTCTACGGCTCACTCGGGGGCACGACGTTGAACAAGCCGATCGTCGGCATTGCTCCAGCTCGAAACGGCAACGGGTACGTGTTGGCGTCCAGTGACGGCGGCGTCTTCACGTTCGGAGCTTCCACATTTTACGGTTCGGGGGCGACCCTTTCGCTGAACAAGCCGGTGGTGGCCATTGCCGGCACGTTCCTTGGCAACGGGTACACGCTCGGCACCTCGGACGGAGGAATCTTCACCTACGGCGATTCGACGTTCTGCGGTGCGGCCGCCACGGCAAGTCTCAGCAGTCCCATCGTCGGATTGGCCTTCTTTTGAGCATCCCTCATCCCAACGTGATTGTTCCCATCCATCCGAGATTGCAAGGAGCGCAGCATGCCTAACATCAGCCGGCGACACTTTCTGAGAAACGCGTCCATCGGAGCAGCCGCCACGGGCGTCGCCGCCGCCGGAGGCCTGAGCCTTCTGAGCGGCGTGAGCGGCGCCGACGTGGTCGCTCCACCAAAGGCGACACCTCCGGAGGGACCACTCCTCGAGGGGTCGGGCGTGGTGGCCCATGTCGTTGACGCCAAGTCCGGAAAGATCTCCATCTTCGTCGGCACGAAGCACATCGACTACACCAGCCAAGCCTTGGCCCAGGAGCTGCTCAAAGCAACGAAGTAAGGCCGCCAATCCGCCACACAAAATTTCGTCCCTACCCTTCATGAGGTGAACTGAACCATGTCGTCCCACAGAGAAGCACCCGCCATTGCCAGAGATCCGGCCGCGGACAGCACGGACGTGTATGCGTTCGTCAGCCCCGACGCCCCTGACACGGTCACGATCATCGCCAACTATGTGCCGTTGCAGAGCCCGGACGGCGGGCCGAACTTCTTCGAGTTCGGCGCCAAGACCGTCGTGGGGAGCGCCGCGCCCGTCGGCGACGATGTCCTCTACCAGATTCATATCGACAATACGGGGACCGGCATTCCCTCCATCACCTACCAATTTGAGTTCACGACCACGATCCTCAATCCGGACACGTTCTTGTATGCCACCGGCCCGATCACCTATTCGGCGTCTTCGGGCTATAGCTCGACTTGGAACCGCCGCCAGACCTACACCGTGACGAGGATCGACACCGACCCCGCCACGGGCACCAGCACATCGACGCCGATCAGCCCGCCCTCGGGCAGCGGCGGTGCGTTTGCGTGCCCTCCCTGCAACGTCGGGATCCGCACGACGCCGAACTACGCAACGCTGTCGGCACCGGCGGTCTATCGGATGTCCGATGGCCTGAACGTCTTCGCCGGTCAGCGCGCCGACGGCTTCTTCGTGGACCTCGGCTCCATCTTCGACCTCGGCGACCTGAGGCCGATCTCGGGCGACCAGCTGATCCCCGGAGCGAACACGCCGGGAATCAATTCCCTGGCCGCCGTCAACGTGCACTCCATCGCGCTGCAGATACCTATCAGTTCGCTGACCTCGGACGGAACACCGCTGACGATGGGGCCCAACGACCCCCATGCCGTCATCGGGGTCTATACGACGGCGCATCGCCAGACCGTACGGATGTTCGACCCGACGACGGGTGTGACCACCGCTACGGGTCCCTATGACCAGGTGTCCCGGCTCGGGAGTCCCCTCGTGAATGAAGTCGTCGTCCCGATGGCTTCGAAGGACTACTGGAACAGTCAGGCACCCGTGAACGACAGCCAGTTTGCGGCGGCCGTCCAACATCCTGAACTGCAGAACCTTCTGCCTGTCCTCTATCCGGGCGCATTCCCGAACCTGGCGGCCTACACGAAGGCGCGGGCCGACCTCGTGGCCATCTTTGCCACGGGCATCCCGGGCAGCGTCATTGGCGCCGCATTCGGCGTCGGGACCTACCAGGGGGGCAAGGTCATTGCAGAGATGCTGCGCCTCAACATGGGGATCGCGCCGACGTCGAGCGATGGGACGCAGGCGGGAACGAGCAACCTCGGCCTGCTGGGCAACGACCTGGCCGGTTACCCCAACGGCCGGCGGCCGACCGACGATGTGGTCACCATCGCGCTCAAGGCGGTGGCGGGTGCGACCATACCGCTGGTCGATGCTACCTACACGCCGGATGCAGCGGTGGCGCTCGTGAGCCAGGGCGTCACGGCGAGCCCGCGGGCCTACCAGGCGAACTTCCCCTATCTGGCGGACCCGCATGGGGGCTTCTCCAATCCGCCGACCACGCCCGCCGCCAACACCGATCCCGAGCTCTAGGGGTCACGCGGTGGACACGTTGCGCAAAGGGGGCCACGAGCACGACCATCCCCATGCCCCGGCTGAGGCGCCGTTCGTCGACGCGGGGCCGACGCTGGGTCCCCCAGAGGCATTGATACTCGACATCGGCGGGGACATCGGCGCCCTCATTCTCTACGCAGAGGAGTCGTGCCTGGGTATGGAGATCGATCTCACGCCGGTCGGTGCCCCGAGATCCCACCACGTGCACACGATGATCCGGCGACGGCGGGCCGTGAACCGCGAGTTCATCGCCGGCGTGTATCCCGCGCTCGTCGAGGGGACCTACACGGTGTGGGGGATCGACGGCCACCCCCTGGGTGAGGTGTCCGTCCAAGGTGGCCACGTCAGCGAGTTTCGATCAGGGAACTGTCGCTCTTACGAGAAGTGTCGTTCCGCGTAGGCACCTCGCTCAGCCCGATGTCGGTGGGGCGATCAGGTCGGGCCGAGCAGTCACCTCGCGAAAAGCAACACCGTGAGGATCGATCATGTCCATGTGCGCGCACCGTCGATCGAACGATAGACAGGCACCGCTCCGGCAAACTTCAAGAATGGCCAGAGTGGGGTGATCTTGAACAAGGTCGATTTTCCGGGAAAACGCGGATAGCGGCTGAGCGTCGACATCAGGAGGAGACCGTCTACAGGTGCGTTTCTGTGATTGGCCACGACGACAACGGGTCCCGATGGAGGAAGGTGCTCCGGGTACTCCACCTCGATCCCTCGAAAGAAGACATGAATGAGCAGCCGAGCGAAACCAGCCATTACCCCGTCCGCCATCCGACGCATGCATGCGATGCTATGTGGCGAGATCCCCTCTGCCGAGGAACCTACGAGATCGTTCGTATCAGTGCGCCGCTGTCCGTGTTCATTTCGGTGAGGGAACTGCTCGCCTTGCTCACCACCCAGAGATTTGAGCCGCTCACGACCGCGGCCTGTGGATTGCTGAAGAGGTAGGGCCCGTTCGTGTTGCACATCATCCACGGCACGGTGCCGTCGTTCGGGGTTACCTGGCTGACCATGGGAGAGACTCCGGGCGGGCTGAGCGTGAAGACGTACCCGTCGCCCACGGTGATGGGACCGGGAGTCGGGAGGTTGGTGTGATCCACCACCACTCGCACGGGTGCATCGGTCCGGATCGAGATCTCGGTGACTGAGTCGCCTGCTTCGTTGGTCACCCAGAGGTCGTTGCCATCGATTGCTGCACCGATCGGGTTCTTCAACCCGTAGGCCGCCCCGCGGAGTGTCGTCACGTATGCCATCGTCCGGGCGTCGATCTTCACAATCGAATTTGTGCTGCTGTTGGTCACGAAGAGGTCGTTGCCGCTGGCGGCGACACTACGCGGCGTGGCGAATCCGAACTGACTGCCTGCGGCCACGCCGGCGAGAGCCCCCGATGTCGTCGAGAGCGCAGTCACCGGCCCGTCGGAGCTCAGAACGAAGAGGCGGCCCTTGTCTCCGGCCAGCGCGATGGGGTGGGAGAATTGGAATTGAGGCCCTGAAATGATGCGAATCAACGTTCGAGAGTTACCGTTGATCTCGGTCACCGAGTTGCCGGCGCCATTGGCGACAAAGAGGTCTGGCCCCAGAGCGATGATTGCCGTCGGCCGGTCGAATGCGAAGGAGCCCCCTGACAGAGTCGCCAGGTGCGCACCTGTCGATGCATTGATCACGCTGACCGAGTTCCCGCCTTCGTTGGCGACGAAGAGGTCGCGGCCCTCTACCGCAGCCGCAGTCGGCGCATTGAGGTCGTAGCCGGCCGAGGCCTGCGCGACGGAGGAAGGTGTCGTGAGATGGAGCTTGTGCGCAGCCTTCAACCCGCCGAGGCCGAGCGCTGCCCCGACGACGAGGAGTACCACGACGGCCAGTATCGTTCGGCCACTGTGGCCCGATCTCCTGTGATGTCCCAATCGTCGCATTCCCGTCCCTTTGCCCAGGACCCGAGCTTGTTTCGTCCGAAGCGCGGAGGGCCTGCTTCCCGCTTCGCGTCATCGTGTGCCTCCATAGTAATAGAAGGGTCGCGTGGTGTACTCGCGCCATATGAGCGCTCGAGCCCGTGGCCGATCCGGGCGGTATCCCGACGACGGGTACATCCCCTCGGAGGTTCATGATGACGTCATCCGCCACGCCTCGATTCATATTGGCGTCAGGCTCGGTCACCCGCCTGCGCGTGCTGCGCGACGCCGGATTCAACCCCGACGTTGTCGTGAGCGGCGTCAGCGAGGAGGTGGACGGGATCGATACGGCCCGCGCCGTCGTCGCACTGGCAGAGCGAAAAGCCTCGGCCGTCGCCGGGGGATTGCCCGAAGCGTTGATTCTTGCCTGTGATTCGATGCTCGACCTTGATGGAGTGTCTCTGGGGAAGCCGGAATCTTCGGCCGAGGCCATCGACATGTGGCAACGTCTCTCGGGGAACCGGGGCATTCTTCATACCGGCCATTGCCTGATCGACACCCGGAACGACACGACGATCTCCAGGCTCGACAGCACCGTCGTGCGCTTTGGCACGCCCACCGGAGCCGAGATCAAAGCCTACGTGACCAGCGCCGAAGCGTTGACGCTCGCCGGAGCATTCAGCATCGATGGTCGTTCGGCACCCTTCGTCGACGGCATCGAGGGTGTCCCCAGCAACGTCCTGGGACTTTCACTTCCCGTCGTGCGGCGCATGTTGAACGACGTTGGGGTCACGATTACCGACCTGTGGGGAGGCACACCTTGAGCGGTGGATGCTGTGGCGATGCTCGAGGTGTGGGCGTGGCGTGATGGAGCGGTGGCGTCTTGGCTCGAAGGCCGGCCTGCGTCGCCCACTACATCCAAATGTCGTTCCCACCGGGAGAAGCTGGCGACAACGGGCGGAGGGGTGGAGCCCGATGGCGCAACGTCATACCTTCGTGGGCAGCGGCAGGTCGGGCGCTCGGGCGTCCTACCTGGGTGTAATGGACGACGTACGCCGTCCTCACGAAACCCTCGCTATTGAAGGTAGAGGCTCGCATCGTACACCACGTGCGCCCGTATCGGGTCGGCATGCTGCGGCCCGGTAGGGGCACCGGGGTTGCAACGAGCCCCCCGTCTGCCGCTCCGCCCCGCGCGGAGGACGGGAGCGCGCCGTCGATCTGCCTCCCGTGGACCCGGGCCCGACGCGTCGGTAAGATCTTTGTGTGCCGCAAGTAACTAAAGTCGAGCGCCAGCACGGGGCGGGCCCGCCCGTCCCCATGGTCGGATCGTTGGCGCGGCGCAGCCGATCACGGAGGGGGAGTCGACGCCACTGATGACCGACGTACGAGGGCGGAGCGACACCGGCCCACCGAATTCCGTGGTCGGCCCGACGCCGGACGACCGTTACAAGTGGATCGCCCTGTCGAACACGACCTTGGGCATCTTGATGGTCACGATCAACCAATCCATCTTGTTGATCTCGTTACCCGACGTCTTTCGGGGCATCAACATGCAGCCGCTGGCGCCGGGGAATACGTCGTATTTCTTGTGGATCCTGATGGGATTCATATTGGTGACCGCAGTGTTAGTGGTCAGTTTCGGCCGCGTGGGGGACATGTTCGGCCGGGTGCGCATGTACAACCTCGGCTTTGCCGTGTTCACTGTTTTTTCAATACTCCTGTCCATCACCTGGATGTCGGGCGCCGGAGGGGCGTTGTGGATCATCTTCATGCGGGTCGGACAAGGTGTCGGCGGCTCATTCCTGTTCGCCAACTCCAGTGCCATTCTCACCGATGCATTTCCGCAGAACGAGCGGGGTAAGGCGCAGGGAATCAGCGGCGTGGCGCTGGTCAGCGGGTCGTTCATCGGCCTCATTCTGGGTGGCCTGCTGGCCCCGATCGAGTGGCGACTCGTGTTCTTGGTCTCTGTGCCATTCGGCCTGTTCGGCACGGTGTGGGCCTACCTGAAGCTGAAGGACAGCGGCATTCGGGTCGCTTCGAAAATTGACTGGCTGGGCAATGTCACCTTTGCCGTCGGCCTCATCGCGCTGCTGACGGGGATCGTCTACGGCATTCAGCCCTACGGCGGGCACACGATGGGATGGACCAACCCCGAGGTGCTCGGCGGTGTGTTTGGCGGTTTGGCGATTCTGGTCGTGTTCGTCGCGATCGAGTTCAGGGTTCCGAACCCGATGATCCAGCTCAACCTGTTCCGGATCCGGGCCTTCACCGCCGGCATCATCGCCTCGCTGCTGTCGGCTATGGGTCGCGGGGGCATCCAGTTCATGCTGATCATCTGGCTCCAGGGGATCTGGTTGCCCCAGCACGGGTACAGCTTCTCCCGAACCCCGCTCTGGGCGGGGATCGCCTTGGTGCCCTTGACCATCGGCTTCATGATCTCCGGTCCCATCTTCGGCATCATGGCCGACCGCCTCGGGTCCCGGGGGGTTGCCACAATCGGTCTTGTCGGCGCCGGTGGGTGCTACTTCCTTCTCGAATTGCTGCCCATGAATTTTTCGTACGCTCCGTTCGCCATCATCCTCTTCTTCCTGTCGTTCTTCTCGGGCATGTTCATTGCGCCGAACCAGACCGGCATCATGAACAGCTTGCCGCCCGACCAACGAGGTGCGGGGGCCGGGATCAACGCCACGTTCATGAATTCGGCGGGGGTCCTCTCCATCGGAGTGTTCTTCTCCATCGTCACGCTCGGACTGGCTTCGACCCTGCCGGAGCACCTCTATGCAGGATTGACGGCACAAGGGGTCCCGGCGAACCAGGCGCTCAAGGTTTCACATCTCCCCCCGATCGGGAGCCTGTTTGCGGCATTCCTCGGCTTCAATCCCATTCAGACATTGGTTCCTCATCACGTGCTCGCAGAGCTCGGCGCGACCCGAGCCCGCTACCTGACGGGGCGAAGTTTCTTTCCCAGCGTGATCGCGCCCGCCTTCGCACACGGCTTGCATCTGGCGTTCGATTTCGCCGCCGGCACATCCCTTGTCGGTGCCATCGCCTCGTGGCTCCGGGGGGGTCGTTACATCCACGCCGAGGACTTTCTCCCGGATAACGCCAGTAGGGGACTGCTCGAAGTGGGAGACCTGGCATCGGCTGAGGTGGGCGCCGGTGTCGTCAACGAGATTTAGGGGACTCCGTCACGCAGAAGAAGGCGCCTGATCTTCGGGAAGCCAGGGCAAGCGCCACGAGGGGAGACCTCGGACGAGGTCGTCTGCCTCCGCCGGCCCCCACGAGCCGACGGCGTAGGGCACCGGGGCGGGAGGATTGTCGAGCAACGGCTGGAGTATGCGCCAGGTTTCCTCTACTGCGTCCTCCCGGGTAAAGAGGGAATGATCGCCGGCGAGCGCGTCATGGATGAGCCGGACGTAGGGCTCGGGAGGTTGGCCGAGCTCGGCGGCGAAGGGGAGATCCATGTGGACATCTCGACAGGCGCGCCCGTCGGTTCCTTTTGAGCGGATGGCAAGCCGTAACCCGGCATCGGGATCAATCCGGAAGACGAGCTCATTTGGATCTGCATGTCGAACCTCGCCCAAGAAGGCCAGAGAGGGGACGCGCCGGAAGATGACCCGCACTTCCGTGGCCCGGGCGGCCATCGCCTTCCCGGCCCGGATGAAGAAGGGAACCCCGGCCCATCGCCAATTGTCGATGGTGAGACGCAGTGCGACAAACGTTTCAGTGCTCGAGTCAGTCTTGACCCCGGGTACCTGGCGGTACCCCTCGTACTGCGCCCGCACGCAGTGGGCCGGATCGACGTCGGCCACGGCGCGAAAGATGTCGACCTTCTTGTCCCAGAGGGGCCCGGACCCGGGACCGACGGGCGCATCCATGGTCACGAGCGCGAGCATCTGCAACAGGTGGTTCTGCACGACGTCGCGTAGGGCCCCCACCGAGTCGTAGAACGCACCGCGGTCCTCCACGCCGAAGTTCTCCGCCATGGTGATGTGGACGGCCGCTACATGGGCCCGATTCCACACAGGTTCGAACAGCGCGTTGGCGAAGCGGAGAAACAGCATGTCGAGTATCGGCTGCTTTCCCAGGAAGTGGTCGATCCTGAGAATCTGGCTTTCGGCCAGTACCGCGTGGAGTTCCTTGTTGAGGGCACGGGCCGACTCGAGGTCATGGCCGAAGGGCTTCTCGATCATGACGGTCGCGCGCTCGGTGAGCCCCGCCTGTCCCAGCTGGGTGACCACCTTCCCGAAGAGAGCCGGGGGGATCTCGAGGTAGAACAGCGGCCTGGCGGAACCCTGCAACAAGGTTGCCAGAGATGTGTAGGTTCCGGTATCGGTGAAGTCACCCTGGAGATAGGTGAATCTCTGTGTCAAGCGGGCCAGCGTCTTGTCGTCGAAGCTCTCTCCGGTGTCAGTGAGGGCCTTTCGGAGGGCGGCGCTCAGTTGATCGTGTGACCAGGCGTCACTTGCCACCCCGATGATCGGGCATTTCAATTGATCGGCCGCCTCCAACCGGTAGAGGGCACCGAACGTCATTTTGCGCGCCAGGTCGCCGGTCATGCCGAAGATCACCAACGCGTCGGGTGCCTCGGGGCCCACGGTGTTCATCCTCGTCTCCCAGCCGGGGAGGGGAGACTGCAGTCGACGGTGTCTCCCGGTGCAGCGAGAGCGCGGCCCAACAACGAGGAACTCAACATGATGCGATGACTCTATGGGAATCGGTCTCGAGTTGCCGCGCGTGCATCGCGGATCCCCGTATGAGTGCCCGGGCCTCCGGGCCGACCCGGCCATCCCCGACCCGCAGGGGGGATCACCGCCGACCGTCGAGGACGTCGATGCTGGCTGTGGTGTTCCCGAGCATGCGTGCACCGGCGCCGACGAGTGCCACGCCGATCACGCGTCGGATGCGGCAGACCCGCGTGTCGGGTCTGCGTGTAGGTCTCAGCAGGAGATCTCCGTTCGATTGTCGGAATTCATGAGAGCGGAGGAGCTCCGCCTGGCGCTCTTGCGCGAGCGCCTGCAATAGGTCGGGATGCACAACGACTCCTCAGGCTGAATGAAAAAGGGGGTACGTGGCTCCACGCACGAGCCGGAACGGCTCGGATGCGCGAATAAGGCCAGGGGGCGTCCGGATTGAAGGGGACAGAGGAAGGGCTAGCTCAATGCTGAATGATCAGCAGAGTTACGCCCACATAGCGACGGGCGATGCCCACGCGGTCATCGGATTATTGGATCGGGTAGTCAACGTGGCACCTCCTTCATCGCTCGGTGTCGTCCGGACATAGTAACGAATCCTGTGTCCCATTGCTAGATGGCGCAGGAACACATTCAGATTATGTGCGCGCGTGCGGACGACTCACCCATCCAGCCCGAGAACCCGCAACGCATTGGTGCGAAGGAACTTGGGCCACACGTCATCCTTGAAGCCAACCTGGGGCATCTCGCCCATGATGCGCCCGAGGGAGAGGCCCATCGGAAAGTACCCGGCGTAGATGATCTTGTCGGCGCCACGCGTGTTGGCATAGTTGACGATGTCCCGGGGGTAGTACTTCGGAGCGAATGCACTGGTCGAGAAGTGGAGGCCCGGCCACTTGAGCATCAGCTTGACCGCGAGCTCGGTCCAAGGCTCACAACCGTGTCGAGTCACGAAGACGAGCTCTGGAAAATCGAACATGACCTCGTCGATGAGCTCGACATGCTGACACGCCGCCTTGAGGCGGGGCCCCGGGATGCCGGCACAGCAGAAGATCGGGATGTCGAGTTCAACGCACTTGGCGTAGATCGGGTACATCTTCTTGTCGTTGATGGGAACCTGTGGGAACGTCCCGGCCGGAAAGACGGACACGGCGCGCACACCGTAGGACTCGTAGTCGCGCACGATACGGTTGATACCCGGCATGCCTTCGTTGGGATCCGCCGACGTGGAGGCGATGAACCGGTTTGGATGACGTCTGAGTGCCTCCGCACCGGTCCCGGACGTGTCGCCGACCGTGATCATCCCCTTTTCGATTCCCCAGTGGTCCATCTCCCGTAGGGTCACGTCAATCGGGTCGTCGCTGCCTTGGAACGCTTTTTCGGGGACGTCCTTGAACATGTACTCGACCGGGAATTCGAACTCCTCCTTTGACTGCGTGTCCCGGGTTTGCTCGGTGATGAACCGATAGACCGCCTTCATGTCGACGTGGGGGAATCCCATCATGGTGTCCACGACCCCGATGTCTGCCGGCATACCCATGGCGCGTCCCTCCCTATGGCGGCGGATTCGCCGTTGCCCCTCTCGGGTGGATCCCGAAATGAGATCCTCGTTATAGCTGACCCGCTCCTTGACGTGCGAGATCGAACGCATGCGGCCGGGTGATGTGCACGACGTTGCGCCACCCCGAAGGGTTGACCGGACCACCCCTGAGCCCACACCAGGTCGCGTGCGCACGGCGGATGAGGGTACCGTCTCCCGCACTCCCCCTCGAAGGACCACCGGTGCCGGCAGTTCACCCAGAATTCACGTCTCGGCCCGAGGATGGCCGGCAAAGAGCAGCATCTGCGTCGTGTCGTCGTCGTGCATGACCCCGGTAGGATCAGGGGCGCAGACAGCCAAGGAAAGGCGGCGTCAGGCGCACGGTTGCGCGGACGTCGGGCAGGTTCATACGGGCGGCTCACCCGTTTGTGAGTGATTCGGGCCGGGTAAGACGCTGACGAGAGAGAGAGGGTATCCGACGAATGGCGACACGCCCTGTAGCTCCTCGCCCCGCCGCTGCAGAGCAGGCAGACCCCAACCCCCCGGACCGGGGTGCCATCAGTGCGCCGCTTCTTCCCCCTGACTGGGTGCGACCCGTTATCGCTTCGGTGCGACCGCAGGTCGACTGCGGTCGGCGCCCGTCCAAGGCTGCGATCGGCGACATGGTGGCAGTCGAGGCTGAGGCGTTTGCGGAGGGTCATGACGTCCTCACGTGTGATCTCCTCTTCCGCCCCGATGGGGCGCAGGGGTGGTCCGTAGTGCCCATGGTGCCCTTGGGGAACGACCTCTGGCGCGCTGAATTCCCCGTGACGGCAATGGGTCGCTACAGCTACGCGGTCTCCGCAAAGGTGGATCGGTTCCTGACCTGGCGTCGCGACCTTCGCGCCAGGACGGAGGCCGGCCAGGACGTCATGCTGGAGCTGTTGGTCGGCGCCGAGATCATCGACGCGGCGGCCCAGAGGGCCACGTCCTCCGAGCAACGTGTGCTCTCCCTGGTGGCAGCCGATCTTTGGACCGGGGTGAAGGGTCTCGAGGGCGACGTGTCCGAAGAGGCGGCCAGTTGGGCCGGAGCATCCACGCTGCGCGAGGTCGTGTTCTCCGACCAACTCGGGCAACTGATGAGCCGCTTCTGTGATCCCGACCACTCTTTGACGTCGGACATCTTCTCGGTCGTGGCCGACAGGGAGAAGTCTCGTTTCAGCACCTGGTACGAGATGTTCCCCCGCTCGGCTTCTCCCGACCCGGCGCGCCCCGGTACGTTCGCCGATGTCCGGGCCAAGCTGCCGTATGTGGCGCACATGGGGTTCGACGTGCTGTACCTGCCACCGGTCCATCCCATCGGGCGTACCGGCCGCAAGGGCCGGGACGGCGCGACATTGGCCACGGCGGGGGACCCTGGCAGCCCTTGGGCCATTGGTGCGACGCAAGGAGGGCATCGGAGCGTCCACCCCGAGCTCGGCACGATCGAGGAATTCCGGGATCTCGTGACTGCCGCCGCCGCGCGCGGCATCGACGTGGCGATGGATCTCGCATTTCAGGCCTCGCCCGACCATCCCTGGGTGCAGGAGCACCCGTCATGGTTCCGTCATCTCCCCGATGGCAGCATCCGCTATGCCGAGAACCCTCCGAAACGCTATGAGGACATTTACCCCCTGGACTTCGAAACCGGCGATTGGCAGGCACTATGGGCAGAGCTGCTCGATGTCGTGCGCTTCTGGGTTGCGCAAGGGGTCAAGGTCTTCCGGGTGGACAACCCACATACGAAGCCCTTCGCCTTCTGGGAATGGATGATCCCGCTCGTGAAGGCGGAACATCCCGAGGTCATCTTCCTCTCGGAGGCCTTCACCCGCCCGTCAGTGATGCAACACCTGGCCAAGGTGGGATTCACCCAGTCATACACGTACTTCACGTGGCGAAATTCCAAGTGGGAGCTCGAGACCTACCTGACCGAGCTGACCAAGACCGACGTGGCGGACTACTTCCGTCCGAACTTTTGGCCCAACACGCCCGACATCCTGCACGAGTCCCTCCAGACCGGTGGGCGCGCTGCGTTCTTGTCGCGCCTCGTTCTCGCAGCCACCCTCAGCGCGAACTACGGGATCTACGGGCCTGCCTTCGAATTGCAAGAGCACGTTCCGCGCACCAGCGGCTCGGAGGAATACTCGCATTCCGAAAAATACGAGGTGCGCTCGTGGGACGTGGCCCGCCCGGACAGCCTCTCCGAATTCATCGCCCGGGTCAACAAAATTCGCCGGGACCATGCCGCACTCCAGTTCAACAACGCCCTTCATTTTCACAGGGTCGACAACGACCAGATCATTGCCTATTCCAAGACCCGCACTACTCGTGCCGAAGGTGGTGGCGACGCGGGCCGGGATTTGATCCTGACCGTGGTCAGTCTCGATCACCAGCGCGTACAGTCGGGGTGGGTGGCACTCGACCTCGACGTGCTCGGCCTCGACTCCGGACGGCCCTATGTCATGCATGATCTCCTTACCGGTGCCACATACTCGTGGCAGGGCCCCGACAACTTCGTCATGCTCGATCCCACGGGATTGGCGGCGCATCTGTTCTCGATAGAGCAGGATCCGGTGTCGCAGCCCGGAGCGGCATGACGGCGACCGACCTCCGGATCGTCACCGACGCGCCGGAGGGCGTCGCGGTCCCGCCGACGTCCACCGGTTGGTACAAGGACGCCGTTATCTACGAGGTCCACGTTCGTGCGTTCCATGATGCCAACGGCGACGGCGTGGGCGACTTCCGAGGCCTCATCGACAAGCTCGACTACCTGGCCGAATTGGGCGTCACCGCGCTCTGGCTCTTGCCGTTCTATCCATCGCCGCTCCGGGATGACGGCTATGACATTTCGGACTACCGGCACGTGCATCCCTCCTATGGGACACTGCGGGACTTCCGCCTGTTTCTGCGCGAGGCGCACCGCCGCGGGCTGCGGGTCATCACGGAGTTGGTATTGGCCCACACCTCGGACGAGCACCCTTGGTTTCAGCGCGCCCGTCTCGCGAAGCCAGGTTCCGTGCATCGCGACTTCTACATATGGAGCGACACTACCGACCGGTTCTCCGGGGCGAGGATCATCTTCAAGGACTTCGAGGAATCAAACTGGTCGTTCGACCCCGTGGCCCAGTCCTACTTCTGGCATCGTTTCTATTCCCATCAACCGAGCCTCAACTACGACAATCCAGCCGTGCGCCAAGCCATGTTGGATGTCGTCGACTACTGGCTCGCCATGGGGGTCGATGGTCTACGTCTCGACGCAGTGCCCTACCTCTATGCACGAGAGGGAACGACATGCGAGAACCTTCCTGAAACGTTCGCCTTCCTGCGCCAGCTCCGCGCGCATGTTGACAACCGATTCGATGATCGGATGCTGTTGGCCGAGGCCAACCAGTGGCCCGAGGATGCAGTGGCCTACATGGGCAGCGGCGATGTGTGCCACATGGCGTTCCATTTTCCGCTCATGCCGCGGATGTTCATGGCCGCTCGCCAAGAAGATCGGTTCCCCATGGTCGACATATTGGCCGAGACTCCGGCGACACCCCCGGAATGTCAATGGGCGTTGTTCCTGCGCAACCACGACGAACTCACCCTCGAGATGGTCACCGACGAGGAGCGGGACTACATGTATCGCGCCTACGCGCAGGACCCGCAGGCCAGGGTGAATGTCGGCATTCGCCGACGCCTGGCCCCCCTCTTGGGGAACGATCGCAACCTCATGGAAATGATGAACGGGCTGCTGTTCTCCATGCCGGGGACGCCCATCATCTACTACGGCGACGAAATCGGAATGGGGGACAACATCTACCTGGGTGACCGCAATGCGGTGCGCACCCCGATGCAATGGAACAGCGACCGCAACGCCGGCTTTTCGGCCGCCAATCCCCAGCGGCTGTACCTGCCCGTGATCATCGATCCGGAGTACCACTCCCAGGCCGTGAATGTCGAAGCGCAGGAGGAGAACCCCAACTCGCTCTTGTGGTGGATGAAGCGGCTCATTGCCCTGCGGCAGCGCTACAAGGCCTTTGGCCGCGGCACCCTTGAAGTGCTCCGCCCCGACAACCGGAAGGTCTTTGCCTTCATTCGGCGGTTCGAAGAGGAACGCATCCTCGTCGTGGTCAATTTGTCGCGCAATGTGCAGTGTGTAGAGCTGGACCTCTCGGAATTCTGCGGCGCCACCCCGATTGAGCTCTTCGGAAACTCCGTGTTCCCCTCGGTCGGAGACCTGCCGTACTTCATCACCTTGGGCCCCCACGGGTTCTACTGGTTCTCGCTGGAACAGAAGGCCGATGAGTCCGCGCCACAGCGACCCTCGTTCGAGGTACCGGGTGAATGGGATGAGCTCTTCGCAGGAGCCCCCCTGCGGGAGTTCGAGGCGTTCCTGCCCATCTACCTGGCCAAACGGAGGTGGTTCGTGCAGAAGGCACGGACCATCACGAATGCCACGGTGGTGGACTACGTGCCCATCCTCGCCTCTCCCGGGAAGAGGTCCGACCCCGTGGCCTTTCTCGTGATCGTCCAGGTCGAGCTGGATCACGGCAGTCCCGAGCGCTACTCGGTCCCGCTGTCCTTCGCCACCGGCACCAAGGCCGAGGACCTCAAGAAGTGGCACGGCGAGGCGGTGGTGGCCGAGCTCGAGGCCGCGGGGGAGCAAGGGGTGCTCTACGACGCGCTCTTCGAACCGGCGTTCACCAACATGATGGTCGAGCTCCTCGCCCGGCGTCGATCCATGGGCGGGGGAGGGGGCAAGCTTCTCGGTCTCCCGTCACCGTCCCTGCGCCAGTTCGACGAGTTCCTGACCGAGGACTACTCATCGGTGCCACTCTCGGCCGAGCAGTCGAATAGCTCCGTCCTCCTCGGGGACCACGCCATCTTCAAATTCATCCGACGCTTCGAGGAGGGAATCAACCCGGGCGTCGAAGTCGGGCGCTTCCTGAGTGAGCGGGCGCGCTTCGCCCATGCGCCGCTCAGCGGAGGCAGCGTCGAGTATCGCCCCGATGCACCCGGCTCGGCCCCGACGACTGTCGCCGTTCTCGAAGAGTTCATCTCGAACGAGGACGACGGTTGGAACTACGTCGTCGACGCCCTGATCCACAGTCTCGAAGAGGCTCTGGCACACCGTCAGGACGTCGAACGCCGGCTCGCCCCGCCGCGCAGCCTCTTCGGATTGGAGCGAAGCGAGCTCGAACCGGGCCATCTCCTGGTCGGCGCGCACCTCGAGTGGGCGTCTCTCCTCGGTCGACGTACCGCTGAGCTCCACCAGGCGTTGACCTCGGATCACCGGGACCCTGATTTCGCTCCGGAACCGCTGACCGCACTCGATCGCCAAGCCCTTTACCACGGGGCGCGCAGCCTCACGCGCAAGGTGTTCCATGACGCGCGGTCGTTGCCGGACCGATCGCCTCGACTGGAGCAGGTGCTGCAGCGGGAGAACGAGATCATCGATCGCATGCGGAAGTTGAGCATGATGCCGATGAAGGCAGAACGCATCCGCTGCCACGGCGATTATCACCTCGGCCAGGTCCTCTGGACGGGGAAGGATTTTGTGATCATCGATTTCGAAGGCGAGCCAAGTCGTTCGCTGGGACGGCGGCGACTCAAGCGCCCCGCCGTGGTCGATCTCGCCGGTATGGTGCGATCCTTTCACTATGCGGGGAGGACTTCGGCACTTCGGTTGACGCGGGACCTCGGTACGTCGACGGCGTCGGTGGACAGGACGACGATCGACACCTGGCTCACCTTTTGGCACCGGTGGATCTCGGGGACATTCTTGGACGCCTATCTCGATGTGGCCGGTCAGGCCGAGTACCTTCCGCACGACCCGGCACAGCTCACGCAGTTGTTCGATTTCTTTCTGCTGGAGAAGGCGATCTACGAACTCGGCTATGAGACCAATAGCCGTCCCGACTGGGTCGACATTCCGGCACGCGGCATTCTGGACATTCTGGACCTCGGTTCGTGAGGTCGGGCAGGGCTGCAATGACGGCTACCGCCGAGCTGGCCGAGTTGCATGGCGTGCAAACCTCCTACGAGGGCGGGGACGGAACGACACATCGGGCGGACGAGGACGTCCTTGTCGCGATCCTGCAGGCTTTGGGTGCTCCCGTCACCTCTCCGGCGCACGCGGCGGCGGCTCTCGCCGCCCATCGAGAGGAGGAGGCCCGTCGCCATCTGCAACCGATTCTCGTGCATCGCGTCGGGACCGCGGCACCGACGACATTGACCGGCCGGGTCCATCCACGCCAGGTGTGGTGCACCATAGAGCTCGAGGATGGTCAGATCAGGCGCCAATCGTTGACGGGATGCATCACGGGCATGTCGGCAGGTGCGGGCCAGCAGGCAACGTACCTCTTCGCGCTGGAGCCGGATCATCGGCAACCCCTTCCGCCCGGATACCACCGCGTGTTCGTGGAATGGCCGGGTGAGCTGGTGACGGCGCTCTTGATCGTTGCCCCGACCTGCCCCCCGCCGTCACGCGGGTGGGGCGTCTTCCTGCCCCTTCATGCCGTGCGGACGGACCAAGATTGGGGGGTCGGTAGCTACACCGACATGGCGACGCTGGGGCGGTGGATCGGCGAGCTCGGCGGCTCGATGGTGGGTGCCCTCCCCCTCTACCCGGCGTTTCTCGACCCACCGGCCGACCCCAGCCCCTATCTTCCCGTGAGCCGGCTCGCCTACAACGAGATCTTTGTCGACCCCACGACGCTGCCCGAGCTCGCCCGGTCAGCGGAAGCTCGTCAGCGTGTGGCGTCGGACGAGTTCAGGCGTCGTCTTTCGTCGGTTCATCACGCCGCGCTGGTGGACTACGAGGAGGTCGCACGTTTGCGGCGTCACGTCCTGGCCCCGATGGCGGATGCACTCCTCGACGGGGATTCGTCGCGGCGTGACGAATTCTGCTCGTTCACCGAGCAGCATCCCGAGCTCCTCGCCTATGCCCGTTTCCGGGCCGACCGCGACGGTGGCACGTCCACCGTCCGATATCACCTGTACGCCCAATGGGTCGCCGCGCAGCAGTTGAGCACTGCCGCCTCCGCTATTCCCCTCTACGCCGACCTTCCCATCGGCGTGCATCCGGACGGGTTCGATCCTCTTTGGGCGCCGCACGTCTTCGTCGCGGGAGTGCACGGCGGCGCGCCGCCTGATCTGTTCTTCGAAGGTGGGCAAGACTGGTCGTTTCCGCCCCTTCATCCCGAGCGGGTGAGGGAGGAGGGGTACCGCTATTTCATCGACACGTTACGGCGAGCGTTTCGGCATGCCTCGTACTTGCGGATCGATCACGTCATGGGCTTGCAGCGGCTGTACTGGATCCCCGAGGGATTCGATGCCCGGCACGGTGCCTATGTGTCCTACCGGGCAGACGAACTCTTCGCCCTGGTCTCGCTCGAGGCATCTCGGGCGGGGACTGTCGTCGTGGGCGAGGACCTCGGGACGGTACCCGCGAGGGTGCGGACCCGCATGGCCGACGACCACATGTTGCGCTCCTGGGTCCTGCAGTTCGAGTCCACCCCGCAAGATCCGCTGCCCGACCCACCCGCCTCCGCGCTGGCCTCGTGGGGTACGCACGATCTGGCGCGCTTTGGCGCATATTTCTGGGGCACCGACATCGACGAGAACGAGGGCGAGGGGCGGGTTTCGACGGCCGAGGCGACCGTGCAGCGCCAGAAGCGGGAGCACTGGCGTACGGCGATACTCGACGCAACCGGCGCGGCCGAAGATGCCGGTGACCCCGCTGATGCCGCCCTTCGTGGTTGCCTGGCCCACCTGGCGGAGAGCGCGGCGGACCTCGTCCTGGTGGACCTCGAAGAACTCTGGGGAGAGCGCGAGCCGCAGAATCGGCCGGGAACCGGGACGGGAGCATCGAACTGGCGTCGCCGAGCGTCGCACACACTCGCAGAGGCTCGCGAAGACGCCGGGACCACCCGATTCCTGCAGCGTCTGAACGGGCTCCGACACGCGGATGCTCCCACGGACCAGGTGGCGGTTCTGCCATGACGGCGGCGCGACGCACCAGCACCGCGGAGCCGTCAACCACCGGTCTCCTTTCTGAGCACGATCTCTACCTGTTCAACGAGGGCACGCACAGGCGCATGGGGGAGAAACTCGGGGCGCATCTGCTCCCCGGCGGCGGCGTGTCCTTCGGCGTATGGGCTCCCAACGCGGACCGCGTCGCAGTCGTAGGGGATTTCAATCACTGGAATCCCGGCGCCGACCAGCTCCGGGCCCGCGCGAGCTCAGGGATCTGGGAAGGGGTGGTGGGTCACGCCGTCCCGGGGCACGTGTACAAATTCGCCATTACCACGCGGTCCGGCGTTGTGCTCGAAAAGGCGGATCCATTCGCCCAATGCACGGAGCATCCGCCGCGGACAGGGTCGGTCGTGTGGGATCTCTCGTACGAATGGGGCGATGCCGACTGGATGCGGTCGCGCGGGGAGCGGATACGGCTCGACGCGCCACTCTCGGTGTACGAAGTGCATCTTGGAAGTTGGCGCCGCGACCCCTCTGACCCAGGTCGGTTTCTCGGCTATGCCGAAGTCGCTGAGCCCTTGATTCGTCACGTGGTGCAGTCCGGGTTCACCCATGTGGAATTCCTGCCACTCATGGAGCATCCGTTCTACGGCTCATGGGGGTATCAGACCACCGGGTTCTTCGCCCCCACCCGTCGTTACGGGACTCCTCAGGAACTGATGTTCCTCATCGACCAACTGCACCAGGCGGGGATCGGCGTGCTCTTTGACTGGGTGCCGTCGCACTTTCCCGAAGATTCGTTCGCCCTGGCGTCGTTCGACGGGACGCATCTCTTCGAGCATGCCGATCCCCGCCTGGGTTTCCACCCTGACTGGAAGAGCCTGATCTTCAACTACGGGCGCCACGAGGTTCGCAGTTTCCTGGCCTCTTCGGCCGAGCATTGGCTGTCGGCGTACCACGTCGACGGGCTAAGGGTCGACGCGGTGGCATCCATGCTCTACCTCGACTATTCACGGCGCCCGGGAGAGTGGATCCCGAACGTCCATGGAGGCCGCGAGAACCTTGAGGCCCTCGAGTTCCTGCGCCAGCTGAACACGGGGATCTACGCCGACCATCCCGATGTGCAGGTAATTGCCGAAGAATCGACCGCCTTCCCCGGTATCTCCCGTCCGGTCGATGCCGGCGGGGTCGGTTTCGGCCTCAAGTGGGACATGGGATGGATGCACGACACGCTGCTGTACATGGGGCGGGAGCCGATCCATCGCCGGCATCATCATGGCGAGCTCACGTTTCGCGGTGTGTATGCCTTCAGCGAGAACTTCATGCTCCCGCTCTCCCATGACGAGGTTGTGCACGGCAAGGGATCGCTTCTTTCCAAAATGCCGGGCGACGACTGGCAGCGCTTTGCCAATCTCCGGTTGCTCTACGGGTACCAATTCGGGCAGCCCGGAAAGAAGCTGCTCTTCATGGGCGACGAATTGGCTCAGCAACGGGAGTGGGACCATGACGGGAGCCTCGATTGGCATCTCCTCGAGAGCCCGGCCCACGAGGGGATCCTGCGCTGGGTCGCTGATCTCAACCGGCTCTACCGCGAGCTGGATGCGCTGCATGCACGTGACACCGAACCCGACGGCTTCGCATGGACCCAGCCCAACGAACCCGATACGAGCCTGCTCAGTTTTCTCCGGATGTCCGCGACGGGCTCGCCGTTGCTGGTGATCTGCAATTTCACCCCCGTGCCACGGCCCAATGTCCTGGCCGGTGTCCCGCACGGCGGCTTCTGGCAGGAATTGCTCAACAGCGATGCCGAGAATTACGGCGGCAGCGGCTGGGGCAATCTCGGGGGGGTCGAGGCCCGACCCGTTCCCGCGCACGGGATGCCATGGACGTTGACCGTGACCGTGCCGCCGTTGGGATGCATATTCTTCGGACCGCGATGACCCCGGCGTTCTCACTCGGAGCACTTCCCCTCCATGGAGGAAGGACGCGCTTCACCGTGTGGGCACCAGATTGTCGGAGGGTCGAGCTGTCCCTCCCCGACCGTGATCGCGTGGTGAAGCTCTCCGACCACGGACAGGGGTATCACGGAGCCGTGGTGGACGACTGCGGTGTCGGCGATCGCTATCACTTCCTTCTCGACGGCCGGGGACCCTTCCCCGATCCGGCGTCACGTGCGCAGCCCGAAGGCGTGCACGGTCCATCCCAGGTGATCGATCTGCAGGCGTACCGGTGGGGAGACGCGACCCACCGGCCACGGCCGTTGTGGGAGCACGTGATCTCCGAGGTGCACATAGGTACCTTCACCCCCGAGGGCACATTCGACAGCGCCGTCGACGTGCTCGACGATCTGGTGGACGTCGGTATCAGCGCCGTTGAGCTCATGCCGGTGGCCCAGTTCCCGGGTAGGCGCAACTGGGGCTACGACGGCGTGTTCCCCTTCGCCGTGCAGAACTCGTACGGTGGCGCGGCCGGGCTGCAACGATTTGTCGACGCCTGCCACCTCCGGGGTCTTGACGTCATCCTCGATGTCGTCTACAACCACCTGGGTCCTGAGGGCAATATCCTCGCTTCTTTCGGCCCCTATTTCACGGATCGCTACCACACCCCCTGGGGTCCGGCCATCAATTTCGACGGACCGCGCTCCAACGATGTGCGGGCCTATTACTTGGCAAATGCGCGGCAATGGTTCAGCGATTTCCACGTCGACGGGCTCCGGCTCGACGCGGTGCACGAGATCATCGACCGCAGCGCCATCCCATTCCTGGCCGATCTGGCCGCCACGGTCGAGGGCCCGTCTGGCCGCTTTCTGGTCGCGGAGAGCGCCGACAACAACCCGCGCCTCGTCACTCCGATCACCAGCGGCGGGATCGGGGTGCAGGCCCAGTGGAACGACGACTTCCACCACGCGCTCCATGCGGCGATCACGGGCGAGCGCACCGGGTACTACGTCGACTTCGGCCCGGTGGAGGACATCGCGAGATCGATGGACGAAGGCTTCGTCTACCAGGGGGAGTTCTCGCAGTTCCGGGGTCTCGATCACGGTGGACCGTCGGCGGGCATTCCGCCCGAACGATTCGTCGTCTTTGCCCAGAATCACGACCACATCGGCAACCGTCCGAGAGGTGACAGGCTGGTGAGCTTGGTGACGTTGGCACAGGCACAGTTGGCGGCGGCACTCGTGCTTCTGGCTCCGGGGGTGCCGTTGCTCTTCATGGGGGAGGAGTACGGCGATCCTGCGCCGTTCCCCTACTTCATAGACCACGGCGACCCAGCCCTGGTCGAGGCGGTGCGCGCCGGCCGGGCGCAGGAGTTCGCGGCGTTTTCCAGCGCGGGAGAGGTCCTCGACGCCGACGCCCAGGCCACGTTCGACATGGCACGACTGGACCGGTCGTTGCGGCACAAGGGCGACCATCAGCGCCAGTGGGCCCTGCACCGCACGCTGATTGCGCTCCGGAGGGCACACCCGGCGCTCCTGCGGACTCGCCGTGCCTCGGCGCGTGCGTTCTCCTCGGCGAACGTCGTGACCCTGCTCCGCTCGGATCCACGTGAAGCCGTGCTTGCCCTGTTCAATGTGTCGGCCGCCGCCGTGGAGGCGGTGGTCCCGCCGCCACCCGTCGGCCGACCTGCTCCTGAGGGCAGCGCGTGCTGGTCGAAGTTGCTCGATGCCGGAGCTCCCGAGTTCGGCGGCAACGGCGAGGCGTTGTCGCACGTGCTGGCGGTGGGGGACACGTTGCCGCTCGGTCCGTGGGAGTTCTGTGCCTACCACTGCACGGACAGCTGGGGAGCCCAGTGAGGGTCTGGCCCGGACGCCCTCATCCGCTCGGCGCCACCTGGAACGGCGAAGGGGTCAATTTCGCGCTCTTCTCCGAGAGCGCACGGGCCGTGCAACTCTGCCTCTTCGACAGCGCCACCGCGGTGGAGCCGACCGCGACGATCACCATGCCCGAGCAGACCGACAACGTCTGGCACGTGTACCTGCCCGACGTCCGGCCCGGAGCGTTGTACGGTTACCGCGTCGACGGACCCTACGAGCCGCACCGGGGGCATCGATTCAATGCGAACAAGCTGCTGATCGACCCCTACGCCAAAGCGGTCAGTGGGCCGATCCGCTGGAGCGACGAGCTCTTCGGCTACACCATCGGTGATCCCGAAGAGGATCTTTCCTTCGACACCCGCGACTCGGCGGGTGCCATGCCCAAGTGCCTCGTGGTGGATCCGGCGTTCACCTGGGATGACGACCGGTCACCGAACACGCCGTGGAACCAGACGGTGATCTACGAGACCCACGTGCGGGGCATGACGGCTCGTCACCCCGGTGTTCCCGACCACTTGCGGGGCACCTACCTCGGGTTGGCCTCGGACCCGATCATCGACCACCTCGTCGGACTCGGCGTGACTGCGGTCGAGCTCATGCCCGTACACCACTTCGTCGATGACCGCCACCTGGTCGACCACGGCCTGACGAACTACTGGGGCTACAACTCCATCGCCTTCTTGGCGCCCCACGTCGGCTATGCCACCGGAGGTCTCGGGCAACAGGTTAACGAGTTCAAGTCCATGGTCCGGACGCTCCACCGAGCGGGCCTCGAAGTGATACTCGACGTCGTGTACAACCATACCGGCGAGGGCAACCAACTCGGGCCTACGCTCTCCCTACGGGGTATCGACAACTCGGTGTACTACCGCCTCATGCCGGACCAACCTCAGTACCACCTCGACTACACGGGCACCGGGAACAGCCTCAACATTCTCCATCCGCGTGCGATGGGGTTGGTCACGGACAGCCTGCGCTACTGGGTCACCGACATGCACGTGGACGGCTTTCGCTTCGACCTGGCCCCCGTGCTGGTGCGCGGCTACGAAGCGGGCCAACCCAGCGCGTTCTTCGAGATCATCCAGCAGGACCCGGTCCTCTCCAAGGTGAAGCTCATCGCCGAGCCATGGGACGCCAGCCCCGACGGCTACCAGTTGGGGCAGTTCCCCACGGGCTGGTCGGAATGGAACGGCGCGTTTCGCGACTGCGTGCGCAGGTTCTGGCGGGGTGATCCCGGCCAGGTGCCCGAGCTCGCCTCCCGCCTTACGGGTTCGAGCGACATCTACGCCCCCAGCGGCCGCCGCACCTATGCCAGCGTCAACTTCGTCACCTGTCACGACGGGTTCACGCTCACGGACCTGGTCAGTTACGACAACAAGCACAACGAGGCGAACGGCGAGGAGAACCGCGACGGGGCACAGGACGACGCCAGCCGCAATTGGGGTGCGGAGGGGCCGACCGACTCGGCGCGGATCCAACGAGCCCGGGACCGTATGAAGAGGAACTTCCTCACCACGCTGCTGTTCGCGCAGGGGGTGCCCATGGTGCTGGGGGGCGACGAGATCGGCCGCTCGCAACAGGGCAACAACAACGCCTACTGCCAGGACAACGAGGTGAGCTGGCTCGATTGGGACATCGGTGAATCCGGCTACGACATGTGCGATTTCGTACGTGACCTGATTGCGGTCCTGAAGGGCAACCCGATCCTTCGCCGACGCGGGTTCTTCACCGGAACCGTGGTGCCCGGCACGTCGACGAAGGATGTGACATGGATCCGGGCCAACGGCCAGGAGATGACCGAAGAGGAGTGGTCCGATCCCAATAACCAGAGCATCGGCATGCTCCTTTTCGGACAGGCTGCCGACGAGGTGGACAGCAGGGGGCGTTCCGCACCCGCCGACTCCTTGCTCCTCTTGCTCAACGCCGGTGCGCGGTCACACTCCTATACGTTGCCGCGCATGGAGAATCCGGGACTGTGGGAAGAGCTGGTGAACACGGCACGGCCCGGACCGTACGCGCGCCAGATGCGCAACGACGCGGTCAACCTGACCGCGCACTCGAGCATGCTCCTCCGCCACACTGAGCGCATCGAGGGATGAGCTCGGTGGTCACCGGGGTGCGGGGTGCCCCGCCCCATGGGTAGCCCCACGTTCATCCCGTCGTCCGATGGCGTGCGCGTGGCGCTTCATGACCTGGGTAGGCCGGACGATCCCTCCGCAACGGTCCTTCTGTTCGCCCACGCCACTGGCTTTTGTGGCCGGGTCTGGGAGCCCGTCACAACGTCTCTGGCGCGCCGCTTCCGCTGCCTGGCCATCGACTTCCGTGGTCATGGGATGAGTGAGACGCCCGCCGGTGCCGATCTGGCCTGGCCCCGGATGGGCGATGATGTCGACGCAGTCCTGCAGAGCGCTCTCGTGGCGCGGAGCGGGAGCGTGCACGGCATCGGCCATTCCATGGGGGGCGCCGCGCTCGTCCTGGCGGCAGCCCGCAGGCCGGCTTCGTTCCGCTCGCTGTGGCTCTACGAGCCTGTCATCGTCGGGCCCGGTGTGCTGCCGCCTTCGGGCGCACCCAATCCGATGGCCGATGCCGCGGCCCGTCGGAGGTCCTCATTCGCCTCCTTCGGAGAGGCGATCTCCAACTTCGCGGCGAAGCCCCCCTTGAACCAGTTGCACCCCGACGCGCTCGAGGCGTACGTCAGGGGTGGATTCGTCGAGGGGGCCGAGGGTCGGGTCACGCTGCGATGCACTCCGGCCACCGAGGCCGCTGTCTTTCGTGGCGCCGCCGAAAGCGGCGCCTGGGACCTGTTGCCGTCGCTTGACATGCCGGTTGCCATCGTGGCCGGCCGGAACGAAGACGCCGGGCCGGTCGCCTTCGTCCCGGCGGCTCTGGCGCAGCTGGAGCACGGCACCTTCGTCGATCGACCCCACCTGGGACACTTCGGCCCCCTGGAGGACCCAACAGGTGCGGCACGGGACATCACGGCGTGGGTCGAAGCCACCGGTGACGAGGAGAGAGGCGGACTACCGTGAGGAACGAGGCCCTTCTGGTCATGGATGTGCAGAACGGCGTGGTCGATCGATTCGCCGAGCAGGCGGGTCCATTGCTGGGCGTCCTCGCCGGGACCATTGCTGCGGCGCGGGCGGTGGGGGTGCCCGTGATCTACGTGCGCATCGCCTTCCGGGTCGGCGCGCCCGAGGTGAGCCCGAACAACCAGGTCTTCACGAATCTGGCGCGGACGGGCGCCTTGGGCGAAGAGGAGCAGGCCACCCGGGTCCACCCGGCCGTGGCTCCGCATCCGGGGGACATCATCGTGACCAAACGGCGCGTCGGCGCGTTTGCCGGCAGCGACCTCGCTGTCGTCCTGCGATCACTCGACGTCGACTCCCTCGTGCTCTGTGGGATAGCCACCAGCGGCGTTGTCCTCTCCACGCTGCGGCTGGCGGCGGACCTTGATTTCGCGCTGACCGTCCTGTCGGATGGCTGCGCTGACGCCGATCCCGAGGTCCACCGGGTCCTCATGGAAAAGGTGTTTCCCCGCCAGGCCGCGGTCATATCCGCGGCCGAGTGGGTGGCGCGTGTGCAAGGAGGCGGACACGACGCAGACTGACGCGGCCGGCGTGCGTCGCCGGCCGCGTCGGGGATCAGATCCCGGGAAAGGCCTTCCGCAGCTCCTCGAGATCCGACGCGTGGCCCACAATCGTCGGGGTGTGGGCCGGGTCGAGCCGGCCGTAGACGAGCCGGACCAGCGCCTCTCCGGGCAATTCGAGGTCGGGCGCTTCCAGTATCGGCCGGGGTGACAGAGCCACACCGTCCGACCGCAAGGCGATCTCGAAAGAACGCTCCGGTCCCTTGGTGCGGACGGAGATGGTCCGCTCCGCGCCGGTCGGCTTGCCGGCAAAGCCGGCCATCATGGCCAGCGTGCCGATGACGAGTTCCGCTTCGGTGGACGGGATCGTCGCCGAGTCGTCGAACGTCACCGCGATGTCCCAGGTGTGCACGGCGTGCTCGTTGAGACGCAAACCGATGAACGTGGTCAGATCCATGTCCGTCGGGCCCATGGGGAACCGCAGCCAAAATGCCTCGCCAGGGGTGATCGAGGCGAGTCGAGCCTGGAGCGCCGCATCGGCTCGTAACGAGTCAGCGGCCTGCGCATCAGGATCCTTGGCGTTCCATTCGTCCCAGACCGACTGCGCGTCGACGTCGCCGTCGAGGCGCAGTCGGGTGATGACGGCACCCGAGCCCAGATGCGAGAGGACCTGGGCCACCGTCCACTGGGCGGGATAGGCCTGCTGGCGCAGTTGTTGCGGGGTGAGCGAGTGGACGAGCGCCGAGAGACGGTCGACCGACGACGCCATGACCTGGCGTTGCGTCTCCAAGGTCACGCCGGCGTCTCCACCGGTTGTCGGCTCGGTTGTCATTTTTTCGACCTTATGCGTCGGCGGGGAGCATCGATGCAGAGGTTGCCGCCAATTTCGGTGGACGAATGACCGCTATCGAGAGCACCACGCCGATGAGCGCAATGCACGTGGCCACTTCGAACGCGCTGGTGTACCCATGTGTCGTGGCTATGGCAATGGCTCGCGGGCCCTCATGCCCGTGCGCGGCGGCCGCCAGGCCCGCCAGCCTGGACTTGGCCGACGAGATGGCGATCGTCGCCAGCACGGCCAGGCCCAAGGCGCCCCCCACCTGCTGGGTCGTGCTGAGCAGGGCCGAGGCCAGGCCGGTCTCATTTGCCTGCACGCCGGAGACGGCAGTGAGGGCGAGGGGGACGAACGACAGTCCCAACCCGAGGGCAATGACCACCAAGGGTCCGATCAGGTCGAGGTACCCGCTGGTCACACGCAGCCGGGTCAATCCCGCCAGCCCGATGACGATTCCGGCCGGCCCGACCAGGAGCGGGGGGCGGATGCCGATGCGACCCACCAGCCGTGACGACGCCGAGGCGGCGACGACGATGCCGGCGGTCATTGGCAGGAAGCCGAGACCGGTCGCAATCGGGCTCCAACCGAGGACATTCTGCAGGAACTGCGTCAGGAAGAAGAACATCGAGAACACGGCGGTCCCGATGCACAGCATCATGGCGTAGACGCCCGACCGATTCCGGTCAGCGAAGATGCGGAACGGCACGAGCGGTTTCGTGCTGCGGGTTTCGATCACTCCGAAAACCGCGAGCAACACCGCGGCGAGAGCGAGCGGGAGCTCGGTCCCGAGACTCGTCCAGCTGTGCTCGGAGGCATTGGACACTCCATAGACGAGGGAAAGCATGCCGCCCGTCACCGTCAACGCTCCCGGGAAGTCGAGGCGTCCCGCTGTGGTCTCGGATTCATTCAGCGAGCGTGGCGCCAGGAACAGCACCAGAGCACCGATGGGGACGTTGACGAAGAAGATCCATCTCCACGAGACGAGGTCGGTCAGGATCCCACCGAGCAAGAGGCCAACCGCTCCGCCGGCTCCCGACATGGCCGCGTAGACACCCATGGCACGGTTACGTGTCGGCCCTTCGGGAAAGTTGGCGGCGATGAGTGAGAGCGCCGTAGGCGAGGCAATCGCAGCGCCGATGCCCTGGATGCCCCGGGTGGCGATGAGCCACACGTCGCTGGTCGCCAGGCCTCCGAAGAGTGAAGCGACAGAGAAGAGAGCGATCCCGGTCATGAACATGCGGCGCTTGCCATAGAGGTCGCCGGTCCGACCCCCGAAGAGCAGGAGGCCCCCGAAGGTCAACGTATAGCTCGTGATCAGCCATTCCAGGTTGCCGGTCGAGAAGTGCAAGCTGCGGTGGATCGTCGGGACTGCCACGTTGACGATCGTGCCGTCCAGGACGATCATCAGCTGGGCGGCCGAGATCACGGCCAGGGCGAGCCCGAGATGCGTTCCCCGCGTGGTGCCGGTGTGTTCAGGATTCCTGGTGACGGACAACGCTTCTCCTCGCTACCGCACGGCCGAGCTTGTTGGTTGGCGCCGGGGAGGGCCCGTCGGGGGTGGTGGCCAGCGGCACGATGACGTCGTTGATGACCTGCTGTGCGAAGTGAGCGTCAGGCATCTCTCCGGACATGAGCAACTTTCGGAGCATCAGGGCCGGGTACACCGACACCAGAAGGTCGAGGTTGCGGTCAGCCGCCACTTCTCCCCGGGCCACTGCATGTTCGAAGACGTGCCTCAGGCTCTCGGTGTGTGGATCAATGAGACGTTCCCGGAACACCCGGCGAAGCTCGGCGTCGCGCGTCAACGCCGAAACGAGACCCATCATCAGCTGGGCGTCGAGCAGATTGTCCGCACTGGCCGAGCCCCGAGCGATGCACTCGAGGTCGCCCTGTAACGACCCGGTGTCGGGAAGGAGCGGGGCGCCCTTCAGGCCGTGGAGGGCGTCAACGACCAGCTCGGCCTTTCCCGGCCATCGACGGTAGATGGTCGCCTTGCTCGAGCGGGCGCGGGCCGCCACTGCGTCAATGGTCAGGCGGTCGTAGCCGATCTCGGCCAGGAGCTCGATGGTGGCCCCGCGCAGGGCGGCATCGCGCTGGGTGTCGAGTGCTCGGCCACGATGCTGACCCGCCCCTTCGGCCTTCCTCGTCATCGTCGGCGCAGGCACGTCGCTCTCCCTCGGCAGGTGGAAAACTAAACGGTACGGTATCGTACCGCACGTGCCGGGGCTCCCTGATTCGATGCGGCGCCGGGCGCCTTAGCGGCGGCGAGGGCCTCTCACGTGTCGATGGTGTAGTCGATCACTCCCCGGATCACTTCGCCCGCATGCATGGCCGCGTAGCCGTCGTTGATCTGCTCGAGGGGGTACGTCCGGGTCACGATCTCATCGAGCTTGAGATGTCCTGATTGGTAGAGGCTCAGGAGGCGCGGCACGTCCTTGGACGGCGACATCATCCCGTAGAGACAACCTTGAATGCGCTTCTGATACATCGTCAACTCGAAGAGGGCGGCGGGGATACCGACCTCGCTCTTCTTCCCCATGCCGGTGACGACGAGCGTGCCACCCTTGCGAATGGAGGAGAAGCCCTGCCCGACGTCTTCACTCGTGACGACGCCGATGGTGATGATGGTGGCGTCTGCACCCTGTCCATTCGTGAAATCCAAGACGTAGTCCCTGGCTTCATCGATGGTGGCGAACGCGGCCGTCGCTCCCAACTTCAGCGCGGTGTCGCGCTTCAGGCTGACCGGGTCGACGGCCACGACGTGGGCCGCGCCCGCATGGGCTGCGCCCTGCACGGCGTTGATGCCCACCCCGCCGACGCCCATGACGATGACCACATCGCTGGGACCAACGTGGGCCGCGTTGACCGCGGATCCCCAGCCGGTCGGGACGGCACAACCGACCAGGGCCGCCGTCAGCAACGGGATGTCGCGGGCGATCTTGATGCACGACCATTCGGGGAGGATGCTGTGCCGCGCGAAGGCACTCAAGAGCGAACCCTGGCCGACGTCGGTATCGCCGATGTGCATCCGGTAGGTGCCATCCATCTGGGACCCCGTCATCAGCAGGGCACCGCAGTCGCAAAGATTCTGTTGGCCACTGGCACACCAACGACACTTGCCACATCCCGGAATGAACGAGGTCACGATGTGGTCGCCCACTTCGAGGCTGCGCACGCCCGGTCCAACCTCTTGCACGACGCCGGCGCCCTCGTGGCCGCCGCAGTAGGGGAGGTGACCCAACTGCATGTCACCCGTCGCCAAGTGGTCGTCCGAGTGGCAGAGCCCACAGGCGGCGAACTCCACGAGGACCTCATACTCTCTGGGGCCGTCGAGATCAACCTCGACAACCTCCCACTTCCCGGGCTGCTCGAAGAGCACCGCGGCATTGGTCTTCATCGTTCCCCCTCCCAACCTCACGCGTCGTTGCAAAGATAGCAATGCAGCAGGCGATCCGCTCGAGGGGGAGGCGCCCGTCACATTCGACTCGCTCCATTTGTCATATCTGTATGACCCACGTACATCACGCTGCGCCCGACGACGATCAGGCTTGTGGCAATGTGGGTTGGCAGGCGCACAGGTGTGCGGGGAACATCCCCGGGGCGGGCAGGGTTGAACAAGCATGCACGGCACGACGAGTGCTGCATGTCCGCATCCATCAATCAGTGAGGCACACTTTTCTGAATGACTGACGTGACTGACCCACTCGACGGCACTGACAACGGAGGCACGCTCACGCCCAGAGGACGGCGGGTTCCCGATTGGGTGATCCTGACCATTGCCTGCGTGGCGCAGTTCATGGTCGTGCTCGATGTGTCCATTGTCAACGTCGCGCTCCCGTCCATCGGGCGGGACCTGCACTACAGCCCGACAGGTCTCCAGTGGGTCGTCAATGCCTATGTGCTGACCTTCGCCGGCTTCTTGTTGCTGGGCGGGCGGGCCGCCGATCTCTTCGGCCGGCGGCGGGTCTATCTCTTCGGTCTCGGGTTGTTCACCCTCGCCAGCTTGGCCGGTGGCCTGGCCCAGAACGCCGCGTGGCTCACCACCGCACGGGCGGTCCAGGGAATGGGAGGGGCGTTCTTGTCACCCGCCACCCTCACCATCATCGTCACCACGTTTTCAGGCGCCCGCATGGCCAAGGCCCTCGGCGCCTGGGCCGCCGTCGCCGGGGCCGGAGGTGCGGTCGGTGTCATCCTGGGCGGGGTGCTCACGGCCGAGATCTCGTGGCGGTGGGTCTTGTTCGTCAACATCCCCATCGGCGTCGCCGCGACCGCGGCGGCGCTCATCTATCTGACCGAGGCCACACGCCACGTCAGCGACGACAAATCACCCAAGCTCGACATCGGGGGAGCGATCACCGTGACCGCCGGGTTGGGGGCCCTCATCTACGCCATCGTGGGCACCGACACGCATGCCTGGGGTTCCGCGTACACCTTGTCGATCCTGGGCGGTGCCGCCGTGCTGCTGGCGGTCTTCACCTTCCTCCAGCTCAAGGCGGCCCACACCCCGCTCGTGCCGTTCCGCCTCTTCCGCTCGCGTTCGGTGTCGGGGTCCAACCTCGTCATGTTCCTGGTGGGCGCCGCGTTCTTCTCCATGTGGTACTTCCTGTCCCTCTACCTGCAGAACGTCCTGGGCTATGGGGCCCTCAAGACGGGCCTGGCGTTCCTCCCCATGGCCATCGCCATCATCATCGGGGCCCAGGTCAGCTCACGGCTGTTGCCGAAGATCGGCGTGCGGCCCCTCCTCCTCTCCGGCACGGGACTGCTCGTGGTGGGCTTCGGTTGGCTGGCCCAGATCGGGTCCCAGAGCCACTACTGGGACCACGTCTTCGGCCCCGGCTGCATCATCTCCTTGGCCATCGGGCTGCTTTTCACGCCGCTCGCCTCGGCCGCCACCTCCGGTGTGCACTTCAGCGAGGCCGGCCTGGCCTCGGGGGTCCTCAACACGGCACGCCAGATGGGGGGCTCCATCGGGTTGGCCGTGCTGGCCACGATCGCCGTCGACCACACGCGCGCCGTTCTCGGTGGTGGCCACGGGTCTGCCGCGACGGCGGCTGCGTTCGCCTCCGGTTACGCCCGGGCCTTCGGCCTGGCCGCCATCCTGGGAATCGTGGCGTTCGCCGCCTCGTTCATCGTCCCGTCCGTCGGGCCCAAGCGGTCGCTGGAGACGCCGACCCGCAAGACGGTGGAGGCAGTGGTGGACGGTGAGGAGGGGCCAGTGCCGATCCTGAATCCGGTGGAGCAGAGGGGAACCGACGTGCAAGTCGAGCCGGCCTGATGCCCACCGACACTTCTCACACCGACGGCCCAGCTCATACCGATCCGCCCGGAGCGCCCCCTGATGGGCGCACGCTCGAGACGTCTGCGCTGGTGGCCCGCCTCGGCGATGTCTCCCAGTGGGACCTCGAGGTGATCGACTCCACGCAGATCACGCCGAGCATGCGGCGGATTCGCTGCACGGCACCGGGACTGGCCCAATTGTCGTACCAACCGGGCCAGGACGTCATGCTGACGGTACCCACACCGGCCGGACGCTCCTTCCGCCGTCGCTACACCATCCGGTCCTTTGACCCGGACGTCCCGGCCATTGCCATCGATGTCGTCCTGCACGGGGACGGGCCGGCGGCGGCCTGGGCCGCATCCGTGCAGCCGGGTGGCCATATAGAAGCCCTAGGTCCCCGGGGCAAGATCACCGTGGACCCCCACGCCGACTGGCACCTGTTCGCCGGCGACGACTCGGCGCTTCCGGCCAGCTTGGCCATGGCCGCGTCGTTGCTCGAACCCGACCGGGCCATCGTGATCCTCGAGGTCGATGGAGCCGACGACCAGCAGCGCACCTACGCGACAGACGGCCGCGAGCTCCCCGTGCACTGGGTGCATCGGTCCGGCGAGGGCCCCGAGTCCGGAGTGCACCTCGTGGCTGCCCTGGGCGCCGTGCCACTTCCGTCCGGTCGTGGCCATGCCTATCTGGCGGGCGAGCTCGGCGTGGTGGCCGCAATGCGACGGGCCCTCCTGGAGCGCGGCATGGCGGCCGAGCAGATCTCCGCCAAGCCCTACTGGCGGGCCGGAAGGGCCAATGCAGCCCACGGTGAACCCGAGCGCCCGTAGCTTCTCGTAGGCTTCCGGGATGCGGTGACCGCCGGCGGCGATCGCTCGTGGGCGCGCCGACCGGCGACGCCGGTGGAGACCAGGCCCAAATTGCCTGGCGGACCACACTACCGATAGACCAAGGACTCCAAAAAGGCACTCGATGGGGGCAAAAGAACCGATGGACCTCAAACCTGGGACTCGCTGGGCCAGCCAAGTGTGTGACACCGAGGTGATCGTGGTGCGCGCGGCGGCGCAACCGGTGAGCCTCCAATGTGGCGGGCACCCGATGGCCCCGGTCGGCACCGACAAGTCGCCGGACGTCACCCTTGACCCGTCCTTTGCCAGCGGCTCGCTGATCGGCAAGCGCTTCGCCGACCCCGAGAGTGGCCTCGAGCTGCTGGTCACAAAGGCTGGCGCGGGCACGTTGGCCATCGACGGGGTGGCCCTCCCACTCAAAGAGGCCAAACCGTTGCCCTCCTCGGACTGATCCTGCTCCCGTGCATCTGAGCTCGCTCCTCGAAATCGTGGCCGAGGCCCTGCCCGATCGGGTCGCCGTTGCTGCCTGCGACGCCGGCGACCTGACCTATGGGGGGCTCTTGGACACCGTCCGCGCCGTGGCCCGTCACCTCCAGGACCAAGGTGCGGAGCGGCTGGTGGCAGTGGACGTCAACTCCGAAGCGGTGCCGGTCGGCCTCTTCGGCGCCGCCCTGGCGGGAATTCCCTACGTGCCGGTCAACTATCGCCTGGCCGATGCCCAGCTCGTGGCCATCTTGGAGCGGGCCGCCCCGGGCCTGGCCGTGGTCGAATCCTCCGTCCCGGCGCGCCTCGGCGAGGGTGTCCCCGGGCTGTCGATGATGAGCCGGGGCGCCTTCTTGGCCTCCAACGGACCCGAGCCCGCCACAGCCGGGGGAGTGGACCCCGAGGATCCCGCGGTCCTGCTGTTCACCAGCGGGACGACGGGCGAGCCCAAGGCGGCCGTGCTCCGCCACCGCCACCTGACCAGCTACGTGCTCGAGACGGTGGAGTTCATGGGGGCCGACCCTGACGATGCGGCCCTGGTGAGCGTCCCGCCCTACCACATCGCCGGCATCGCAGCCGTGCTCACCTCGGTGTGGTCGGGCCGCCGTCTGGTCTATCTGCCCCAGTTCTCGGCCGAGAGCTGGGTGGACACCGCCGCGCGCGAGGCGGCCACTCACGCCATGGTCGTGCCGACCATGTTGGGGCGGATCCTCGAAGTGCTCGCCGAACGCGGCGAGAAGCTTCCGGCGTTGCGGCACCTTTCCTATGGGGGTGGTCGCATGCCCATCGCACTGGTGGAAAGGGCTCTCGACCATTTGCCCCACGTCGGCTTGGTCAACGCCTACGGGCTGACCGAGACCAGCTCGACCATCGCGGTGCTCGGCCCCGAGGACCACACGGACGCAGCCTCTTCGAGCGAGCCCGAGGTGCGGGCCCGACTGGGCTCGGTCGGGCGCCCCTTGCCCAACCTCGAGGTCGAGATCAGAGACCCCATGGGGGTGGCTGTGCCGGCAGGGACCCATGGCGAGATCTGGGTGCGGGGTGATCAGGTCTCGGGGGAATATCTCGGCCGGGGGGCGGCGCTGTCCTCCGACGGCTGGCTGGCCACCAACGACGGGGGTTGGCTCGATACCGAGGGCTACCTCTTCGTCGAAGGTCGCCTCGACGACATCATCGTGCGGGGCGGGGAGAACCTTTCGCCGGGCGAGATCGAAGACGTGCTCCTCACCCATCCCGACGTGGCCGACGCCGCCGTGATCGGGGTTCCCGATGAAGAATGGGGTGAAGCGGTCGCGGCCGTGATCGTCCTGGCCGAAGGGGCCCAAGCCGAGCCGGACGCCCTGCGGGCCTGGGTGGCCGAGCGCCTCCGCTCCACCAGGGCTCCACAACGCATCGAATTCCGGCCCGAGCTGCCCTACAGCGAGACCGGCAAGCTCTTGCGCCGGGTCCTCAAGGCCGAGATGAGCCCCGGGCCGGGCGGGTCCTAACCGGTCACTTCGTCGACCAGGCCCCATCGCAGCGCCGTGGCGGCATCGACGGGTCGGCCGCTCAGCGCCAGGAGGGCCATGCGATGCCGACCCACCCGCCGCGTGATGCTGGCCGTGCCACCGGCGCCCGGGATGAGACCCAGGCCGATTTCGGGTAGTGACGCGGTGAAGTCGGGGTGAGCCACGACCCGGGCGGCGAAGGCAGGCAGCTCCACTCCCGAACCTGCACACGGCCCGTGCACGCGCGCCTCGATACGGGGACCGAGGGCAGCGATCGATCGCCCGATGCTCGTGGCCAGTCGCACGACATGGGCTCCGGCCGGATCCGTGAAGGTGCCGAACTCGTCCAGGTCGCCCCCGCTGCAAAAGGTCGGACCCTCCCCGCGGAGCACGACCTCGGTGAGGGAAGGATCGGCCGCAGCGAGTGCCAGGCCTTCGAGCAGCCCGTCGCGGAGGGCCCGGTTCAGGGCGTTGCGCACGTGTGGTCGGTTGAGGACGAGGTCGAGGCGGTGGTCCCGGCGCACCACCTTGACCGCCGGACCCGGTTCGGGCCGGCTTTCTCGCATGGGGCGGTTGGCCCGCCACTCCTTGAACTCCGCCCCGGCCTGCAACACGGAGTAGGCGGCGGACTCCGCCACCAGGGCCCGGCCCAGCGACAGCGATCCCTCGCGCAGGCACAGGACGAGCGTGATGGCGGCGATGGGGTTACGTTCCACGACGGCGACAATGTCGTCGACCGACGCCACGCCGTCTTCTGGCGCCACATCGACCAGGACCGGGGCGTCGCCGGCGCTGCGATCAGCCGCTACGACGATGCAGGGCAGGGACGAGAGCCGGTCAGCCACGCTGCTCTCGGTCGGGGTGCCGTCGGCCGAGGTGAGGACCATGAGTCCGCCCGGATCCGAGAGTGACTCGGCCGCGAAGGGCGAGCACGCGAGCGCAGCCAGCTCGCCGTCGGAGGTGTGGAGAATGCGGATGTGACGACGCTATCTGAGACCAGCGTCCCCCTCGGGTGCCGCCGGTGGCAGGATCGAGCGATGGATGCACGAGGCTCGGCATGGGCGGCCAGCGGCGCCATGATCCTGACCGGTCGCCCCGAAGGCCCGCCGCTGGGCGCGCCGTCCGCCCTGATCGACCTGGTCGATCGGGCGACATCGGTGTTGCACCGAGGCAGTGAACGCCTCGTGTGCGTCGATGGTCTGGCTCTGCTCGGCGAGCGGGCCGCCCTGGGCGATCTGTCCCGCGGCGGCGCCATCAGCTGCGGCGGCGGGGCACGTCTCGTGCCCGCCCGTGATGGGTGGTTGGCGGTCTCGCTCGCCCGTCCCGACGATGTCGCCGCGCTCCCCGCGTGGTTGGGTCGTGACGTCCCGGGTGAGGATCCTTGGCCGATCGTCTACGAAGCCGTTGCCCTCGCCCCCATGGCCGTGCTCGACGAGCGGGCCGGGCTGCTGGGCCTGCCGTGTGCCGCCGTGGGTTCCGTGGGGCCGTGCGCCCACCCGGTGTTCGGCCTTCCCGTCGAGGCGCTGCAGGTACGGGGAAGCGACGAGGGCGGTTCCCCTCCGGTGGAGGACGTGACGGTGGTGGACCTCTCATCTTTGTGGGCCGGGCCTCTTTGTGGGCAACTGCTGGCCGCCGCCGGCGCGGACGTGATCAAGGTGGAGTCGACGGCGCGTCCGGACGGGGCGCGTCGGGGGCCGGCCCCTTTCTTCGACCTGCTCAACGGCGCCAAGCGTTCAGTCGCGTTGGACCTGGCGACTCCGGGCGGCCGCCGCGATCTGGAACGGCTGATCGCGGTGGCCGACGTGGTGATCGAGAGCGCACGACCGAGGGCGCTGGCGCAGTTGGGCCTCGACCTCGACGATGTCCTGAGCCAGCCCGGCGGGCCACGGGTGTGGGCTTCGATCACCAGTCACGGGAGGCGACCGGCACAGGCACAGCGGGTGGGATTCGGTGATGTGGCGGCTGCCGCCGGTGGCCTCATCGCCCCTGACGACGATGGCCCCTGCTTTCTCGCCGACGCCGTGGCCGATCCCCTTTCGGGTCTGGTCGCCGCCGCCGCCGTGCTCGAGGCGCTCAGGGTCGGGGGGCGCTGGCTCATCGACGCCGCCATGGCACCGATGGCCGCATCCGTGGCCGGACCCCTCATCGACGTCAGGGGCCTGGGGGCGCAGCCTCCGCGGGCTCGGGAGGCCAGCCGCCCTGCTCCTCCGGCAGGGGGCGACACCGAGGCCGTACTGGGCGAGCTCTGGCCATGAACGTGGACCGGTGAGCACCCTCCTTCTGCGTGAGGCCGAGGTGGACGGGGCAAGGGTGGACGTGCGGATCGAGGGTGACCGCATAGCCACGGTGGCCCCTCCTCGCACGGCGTCGGGCGCCGACGTCGAGATCGAGTGTGCGGGGGGCGCGCTCGTTCCCGGTCTGCACGATCACCACGTCCACCTGTTGTCGATGGCGGCGTCCGGCAGCTCGCTCGACGTATCGAGCCAGCTGGACGAACGGATCAGGGAGGCCCACGGGCGCGCCCTCCCTGGCGCGGCCATCCGAGCCGTCCATTACGACGACGTCGGGGAGGGGCCGTTGGATCGTTGGCGTCTCGACGCGCTCGCCCCCGGTCGTGCCGTTCGGGTCCAGCATCGCTCGGGGGCGTTGTGGGTCCTCAGCAGTGCCGCACTCGCGCAGGCCGGCGTGGCGGAACAGGTCGCCGTTCAGGGGGGCGCGGATCTGTCGGATCGGGTCGCGGCGGGGATCGAACGTGACGTCGGGGGTAGGCCGACCGGGCGACTGTTCCGACTCGACGCGTGGCTGCACGAGCGCCTCGCCCCCGTTGACCAGACCGACCAGACCGACCTGGCCGCCGTCGGCCGCCGCCTGGCGTCCTTCGGCATCACCGGCGTGACCGACTGCACGCCGACGGCGCACGTGGACTATTTCGAAACGCTGGCCCGGGCGGTGCGCACCGGAACGTTGCCGCTGACCGTCGTGACCACGGGGGGCCCCGAACTCTGCGACGTGATCCCACCACCCCCGCTTCGACGCGGGCCGGTGAAGATCCTTGTCACCGACCACGCGCTGCCGTCGTTCGACGACCTCCGCGCCTGGTTCACGCAGGCCCACCACTGCGGACGGCCCGTGGCAGTGCACTGTGTGACCCGGGCCGCCCTCCTCTTGGCGCTTGCGGTCTGGCACGACGTGGGAAGCATGGCGGGAGACCGTATTGAGCATGCGTCGGTGACGCCGCCGGAGGTGATCGCCGCCATGGCGGAACTGTCGCTCACGGTTGTGACCCAACCGGCGTTCCTTGCGGCGAGGGGGGACCTCTACCTGTCCGAGGTCGATCCGGGCGATCGTCCGGACCTCTACCGCTGTGCCTCCCTGCTGGCGGGTGGCGTGGCCGTGGGTGGGAGTACCGACGCGCCGTTCGGCCCCGATGATCCGTGGATCGCCGTGCGCGCGGCCAACGAGCGACGTGCGCCGAGCGGCCGCAAGGTGGGATCCGACCGGGGGTTGGGGCCTGCGGCCGCGTTGCACCTCTTCCTCGGTCCTCTCGATCGTCCCGGCGGCGCAGCCCGTCGCATCACGCCGGGGGCGCCGGCGGATCTCTGCCTGCTCGACGTGCCCTTGGAGACGGCCCTCCACGATCCGTCGAGCCGTCATGTCGCCTTGACCGTCGCCGGTGGGGCGCCCACCTTCACGGCCTGAATCGTCGGGGATGGCGGGGACCCGACATGCTCTACTGTGGCAAGCAATAAGGTCCACGTGAGCCGAAGCGAGCGGCCCGGGACGGAGTCGAGAGCGAAGGATGAGGCGGTAGATGGCAAGCGAGGGACTGCACGAGGCAGCCGATCTCCTCGACGAGGCCACGGTGGACCATCACCGGGCCATGACGTCGTTGTGCGAGGAGCTCGAGGCGATCGACTGGTACGACCAGAGGGTCAACGCGACAGCGGACGCCAGCTTGGCTGCTGTCCTGGCTCACAACCGGGACGACGAGAAGGAACATGCGGCCATGACACTCGAGTGGCTGCGTCGTCACGATCCGGCGCTGGACGCGCAACTACGCAAGTTCTTGTTCACCACGACCGAACCCATCACCGAGGTCGGGAGCACCGACGGCGCGGCGGGAGCGGACGTCGAGGGTGCGCCGGGTTCCGGCAACCTGGGGTCATTGGGAATCGGGAGCCTCAAGGGAGTGGAGCGATGAATCACCTACATCGGGACCTGGCGCCAATTTCGGAGACGGGATGGGACGCGATCGACGACGAGGCCAAGTCGCGTCTCACCCCCTATCTCGCGGCGCGCAAGCTGGTTGATTTCGCCGGTCCGCACGGCTGGGCACATTCGGCCACCATCCTGGGGCGGATCGCCACGATCAGCGGGCCGTCCGAGGGCGTCAGCGCGGCGCAGCGACGGGTACTGCCCCTGGTCGAGGTGAGGGCGGAATTCAGCCTTTCGCGCGTGGAACTCGACGACGCCGATCGGGGTGCCACCGATATCGACCTGCCCGAGTTGGACGAGGCCGTGCGGCAGATCGCCATCGGGGAGAACGTGGCCGTGTTCCACGGATACGAGGCCGCCGGCATACGGGGCATCACCGAGAGCACCTCGCATGCTCCGATCGTGCACGCGCAGGACATGGCGAAATACCCCAACGCGGTGGCCCAGGCGGTCGACACCCTTCGCCAGTCCGGCATCGAGGGCCCCTATGGGTTGGCCATCTGCCCGAAGACCTACACCCGGATTGTGGAGACGACGGAGCACGGCGGTTATCTCCTTTTCGATCATCTGCACCGGATTCTGGGAGGCCCGCTGGTATGGGCGCCCGGCGTGGACGGAGGAGTTGTGGTGAGTCTGCGCGGCGGGGACTTCGTCCTTGATTCGGGGCAGGATCTCTCCATCGGCTACCTCGATCATGACGCCGATGTGGTCCGGCTCTACCTCGAGGAAAGTTTCAGTTTCAGGGTCGTCGAGCCGGACTCCGCAGTGGCCCTCCTCTCCGAAGGCTAGGAACTGCAGCGGTCCCCTAACCATGGGCGCTCGCCGTCCAGTGCGTACAAGGCAACAGCGAGCGTGTCCTGGTCGGCTTTACTGGCCTCGTTGGGTGGCACCCCGATGAGATCGGGCCGGTCCGCCGCCTGGGCCGCGAAGTTCCACGTCGCTTGGCTGAACTGGAAGGCCCCCCGATAGAGGCCGTTCGGTGACACCGCCTGGTAGTTGCCACCCGACTCCGCCTGCGCGACGCAGGCCAGGAACGGGTTGAGAGCGGGGTCGGTCGAGTTGCCGGACGTCGCTGCTCCGCCCGAATGCGAAGGAGCAGTGGATGAACCGCTGCGCTGCACCGCGGTCTGTTGCGCCACCGCCACTGCGGCGACCGCCGCGCGCGACAACGCCGCACCCTGTTGCGCCACCGCCACTGCGAGTTGGCCCGTGACCCGCGCCTGCATCGCCTCCATCTGAGCGACCGACGCGGTGGCTTGGGACAGGTACGAAGCTTCTTGTACCTGCTCTGAGCGATCCCGGGCACGTTGGCGGATCAGCGTCTGCTCCGTGGTCGCGGCGCTGCGCTGCGCGGTGTGGAGTCGATCGACTGCTTCGTTGATGTCGCCGATGCTGATGGTGGCGTATTCATTGGCTGACTGCACGGTGCTGACATTTTCTGTGAAGAGCGCGGCGCCGGATCCCGACGAGACGGATCCATTCAGGATGTAGCTCTCGATCGCCAAACGGCGCACCTCGTGGAGTCGTTGTGAGATCTGCAGACGGTCCGTCTTCATGAGGATTCGCAGCGACGCGATGGCGCGTTCGTCGTGCGCGACGTCAGCTGATGCGACCGAGTACTGCTGTTGGTACGCCCCCGCCTGAAGCTGCTCTTGGACGAGCTCCTCGGAAATGGTCCTCGCTTGCGCCTTCAGGCTGGCTGTCTGATCGGCGCCGGCCGGTGCGCTCCACGTTGCGCCGGCGAGCGCACCGGCGGAGATGAGCCCGACCAAGAGAGCCGACCGCGGGACGATCCCCGCGCCGGATCCGACTCGAGTTCCCGACCTGGCACAGTGCACGACCTGGAGAATTTAGCCTTCTTCCCGTATGTTGTCCTGCGGTGACCAGCACTTCAGGCTCCGCACGATCGTTTCGAAGGGCTCCACAGGCACGCTTCGTGCCTGATTCCGGGAGGCGCCGGCCGGCTCAGAGCCACGCGCTGCGGGTCGGCGGCATCGCGCTCTGGCCTTCCGGGGTCGGCCGACGCGTGCGCGCTGTGGGCCCACCTCGGCCACGGCTTCATCCCGGTTCGACTCCAGGTTCGCCACCCACGCCCGTAGCGTGCGTGCGTAGTGCTCGCGCGGTGACTCGACATCTCTCACCTCGAATCCCGCCCGCTCCATGGCACCTACTACCTGGCTGACATCGATCAGTTCCCCGTCGGGGAACACGAAGCGCCCGATGAACGACCTGCGTCGCATCCGGGAGCCGCCAATGCTGGAGATGGCGTCGAAGCGCTGGCCCCGCACATCCCGGTAGTCCTGTACGCCCGGCGTGCAGTGAAATCTCAGGAGGGCGAGAGAGGCGGGGGGGTGTTGGCGGCGAGCTGCTCTGCGCGGGCGCGTTGAGAGAGAAGCTGGTGGTATTGATCGTCGTCACCCTTCATCCCGCTGACTAGAGGGGAGTGGGCCAGAGAGAACGCGCCGAGGAACATGACAAGGAGCGAGATGGCCTCCAACGGCCCCCATGCGCCACCGGTGCGCAAGTCGTCGCCGAACAGGCCCACGCCGATGAGAATGCTGGCCAACGGGTCAACCATGACGAGCGTGGACTGCGACGCCACGATCGGCCCGGCATGGAAGGCGTTCTGCGTCAAGAAGACGGCCAGGGCTCCAAAGCAGATCAGTGCATACGTCTGACCGTGCCGGTAGAGCGAGACCCAGTCCTTGGCCGCAAAATTGGAGACCACTTTGGTACAGGCGGCCGTGAACGCGAAGCTGACGGCCGCCGCCGTGCCGAACATGGCCGCTCGCCACCAGCGGGGTCCGCGCCGTGCCAGGACGACAGCGACGGCGATGCCGGCGCTGCACGCCATTCCTGTGATCACCCAGCTCCAAAAGGAGGCGGAGAGGTTCCCGTTCTCGGGGTGGGCGCAGTACAGGAAGCCGGCGAGGCCACCGACCGCGGCCAGCGAGCCGAGCCACTCACGCGACCCTACGGTGAAGCCCAACCAGATGGAGAGCACCGCCACGAGGAAGACCAACTCGAGCGTCAAGATCGGTTGCACCTGCGAGAGCCGTCCGAAATGCAGGGCCACAGCTTGGAGGATGAAGGAGACGATCATCAGTGCGAACCCGAGGAGCCAGACGCCCCGGCGCACGGCGTACGTCATCAAGCTGAGTTTCAGCGCCTTCTCGGCGGGCGCGTCCTCCACCCCCATGCGTTGGAACACGCTGGTGAGCGCATTGGCCAACGATGCGCCAAGCGCCAAGATAAAGACCATCGAGATCCGCTTTCGTCCTAGATACATGTATCATGCAGGTATCTAGCAATAGTGTACTGGGAGCCGGGGAGGTGAAGGCCGATGGACGTGCGGCCCGCTCCCCGTGATTCTGACACTATCGGCGTCATCGAGCTCGAGTTGCTGAAGCTGGTGCGCCACCTCGAGACGTTCGGCCGCCGGAGCTCGCTCTACCGGGAGGTGGACCGGGCTGGGTACCTCGTCCTGCGCACCCTCGAGGCGACGGGGCCGATGAGCACAAAGGCCCTTGCCACGACCTTGAACCTCGATGCCTCGACGGTGACCCGGCAGATCACCGCGCTCGAGGGCGCAGGCTTCGTCGAGCGATGCCCGGACCCGTTCGACCGTCGTTCGTCGACCATCGTCTTGACCGAGGAAGGGCACCGGACGATGGCCGCAGTCGAGCGGGAACGCCGGCATGGCATGGAAGCATTGGTGAGCGACTGGCCCGAGCACGACAAGGTGACCCTCGGTCGCGCCCTGCGTAGGTTGAACATCTCGCTCCTGGAAAGTGGGAGAACGTCCAAGGACGTGGACTAGACACTGGGTATGGCCGCTCAGTCCCATGAGCATGCACTCGACGTGCCGGGGCCCGCACCCTTGCCTCGAAGGCGGCACGTGGGTGTGATCTTCCGCCGGGCCTGGCCCGTGCTGCGATTCCTGCTCGGTATGGCCATTGTCGTCCTGGCCTTCTGGGCCCTGTCGTTGCATCGTGATGAGCTCTCGGGCTTCTCGCAGGTCTTTCTCAACCTCAAATGGTGGTGGGTCCCGCCGGCCCTCTTCGCCGAGCTGGCCTCGTTCGTCTGTTTCGCCGGTCTGCAGTATGAGTTCCTCCTGAGTGGTGGCCTCGCCTCACCCGAGGGCGCACTGCTGAAGATGACCTTCGCCTCACAGGCCATCACGAACTCCCTCCCCGGCGGGACCGCGTTCTCCGCCGTCTACGGGTTCCGCTGGTTCCGGCGCTTCGGAGCGGACGACACGCTGGCTGCGTGGTCGCTGGTCGGGACGGTGGTGGCGTCGATCGTGTCCTTGTCGTTGGTGGCAACCGCCGGCCTGGCGCTCGCCGCCGGCGAAGGGGCCTCACTCGACCTCATCCCGGTCATCATCGGCGTCTTCGTCGTCACGCTGGCGGTCGGCGCGCTCTTCATCTATGAACGACCCCTCGCCTTCGTCGTGCGGTGGGGCATCCGCACCTCGCGCAAGCTGGTGCGAAGGCCGCGTGGTGACGTGGCGGCCAACATCCAGCGGATCGTCGAGTTGGTCACGACGGTGCGCTTGGGACGGCGCCAGATCGTGCGCATCCTGCTCTGGGGCTGCACGAACTGGTTGTTCGATTGCAGCTGTTTCGCCCTGATGTTCCTCGCCGTCGACTCGACCATCCCCTGGAAGGGCCTTCTCCTGGCTTACGGGGCCGGGCAACTGGCGGCCAACCTGCCGTTCACCCCAGGGGGGTTGGGAGTGGTGGAGGGGAGCATCACCATTGCGCTCGTTGCCTTCGGAGGCTCCCAGAATTCGACGGTGGACGCCGTGCTCATGTACCGGGTCATAAGTTTCTGGCTTGTGTTGATCGTGGGCTGGGTCTTATGGGGCCAGCTGGCCTTTCAGGTCCGGAGAGGACGCTGGCATCGTCAGGCGCTCCGCGCGCCCGTCGAGGCCGAGTTGCGCGGTGACGACGCGAGCGGGCCCGCGCCTGCGGTCGGTGTCGAGCCCTCACCGGTGGTGGACGGGTGAGGGTCCCGAGGCCGGGGGGAAGCCGGGCCGGGCGGCGGGTCGTGGGCGGCCTCGTCGGGTGCCTGCTCGTGGCGACCCTCGTGGCCGACTGCACCACGGCACGCAGCGACCTGGGCACCTCCGTCAGCTCGTGCTACCTGGCGCTTCCGACTGCGACCGAGGCGGTCGGTAGCCACGGGCATCTGCTCGGGGTACAGCGGTTCACTGTGGGAGCCCTGAAGCAGAGAGCACCCGTCCTGTACCGGGACCTGGCCACCCACCCACCGTCGAGCGAGGGGGTCTGCGTCGTCGCGTTCAGTGGAACGTTCCGCGCCTCGGGGGTGACCGATGCCCGTGGGCGTCCCTCGGGACGGCTGGCCGTCGTCGTCTCGACGACACCGGGGAACCACGTGCTGGGCACCGTCATTTTCGCCCACCTTCCACTCCGGTTCGGTCACACCCACGCCGTCTGAGTGCCCTCGGTTCGTGGCCGGCGCCCGTGTCGGATACCAGGCGGGGTCGATATGCTCAACGACGGCGCACTGCGCTGATCGGTTATCCGGCGGCTCTGGTCCAAAAAGAGGCGAACCGCCTTAGCTGGCTTCACCCGGGAGGACGGGAGAGGGCGGTTATGACTGATGCGGTCGGGGCTTCCATGCCCGTGGGCTCGACGACGCCGAGCGGCCTCGCGGTGGATGAACGCGGATCGCCCCACGACGGAGCCGGATCGCCGGCGTTCGTGCTGAGCGGTGGGGGCAATCTCGGGGCGCTCCAGGTAGGAATGCTCTACGCCCTCGTCGAAAGCGGGCTCCGTCCCGGCATGATCGTCGGCACCTCCGTCGGCGCCATCAACGGCGCGTTCTTGGCCAGCCGTCCTGATCTACCCGGAATCGCCGAGATGGCACGACTCTGGTCATCGCTCCGTCGCAAGGACGTGCTGGGGGTCGACCTCGGCACGCTCGTCGGAGGATTTCGCGGGAAGCCGCGTCATCTTTTCCACTCCGCATCCATCCGCCGCATCCTGGACTCTTTCGTCACCTTCCGTCGTCTGGAGGACGCTCCTATCCCCCTCACTGTGGTCGCCACCGCGCTCGGCACCGGGGAGGCGGTCGTCCTCAACTCCGGAGATGCGACGACGGCGCTCCTGGCCAGCAGTGCCGTGCCACGACTCCTGCCCGCCGTCGAGGTCGATGGGAGGCTGCTCGTTGACGGTGCGGCGGCGGCCGATGTGCCCGTGTGCCAAGCCCTGTCGCTGGGCGCACGCGACCTGTATGTCCTTCCGACCGCGCCTTCACAGGTGGCGACATTGGCCGAGCGGGCGCGTGCGGCGGACGACGACGCCAATGGGGCGATCGTGCGGGTCATCCCGCCCCCCGACGTGCGCATCCCGCTGGGCCGCCTCGGCCAGTCGCAGGACCTCGTGCGACTGGGTTACGAACAGGCGCGCGCCTGGCTCGGGGGCGCGCCGCTGCCAGGGGAGCTCCGCGCCCGCAGCGGACCGCGGTTTGCGTACCGGCCGCCGATACCCGCTCGGGATCAGTCGTCGTAGAGGAGGACGCAACGTGATGTCGCCGTCGGCCATGGGGTGGATGTCCGCCGCGGAGGCCGTACCCTTGTCGCCTCGTGACCCTCCTCGTCGATCTCCAGCACGTTGCCGTCCGCCGGGTCGACCGCGTCCTCTTCGAGGGACTGTCGCTCACGGTCTCGGACGGGGACCGGATCGGGGTGGTGGGGGTCAATGGCACAGGGAAATCGACCCTGCTGCGGGTCATCGCCGGCGCCGAGCGTCCCGAGGAGGGCGAGGTTCGCCGGGGGAGGGGTTCCCGGGTCGGCTTTCTGGCGCAGACCCCGACATTGCCTCCCGGCACGGTTCGCGCGGCGGCCGGTCAGGGGTGGGAGGCCGAAGCGGCCCTCGAGCGCCTCGGCATGGGATCGGCCGCCGACGTCGACGTCCGGTCGCTCTCAGGCGGGCAGGCCAAGCGGGTGGCGCTGGCGCAGGTGCTGGCCCACCCGGCCGAGCTCCTCGTGCTCGATGAACCGACCAATCACCTCGATCTCGGCGCCGTGGCATGGCTCGAGCAGCGCCTCCTGACGTTCCGCGGTGCTCTGGTG
>Ga0307374_10000683_pt1 | contig 64128 bp, 55 predicted proteins | sample OX3MG_FD_202532 | JGI IMG/M metagenome (GOLD analysis project Ga0307374, IMG submission 202532) | Soil microbial communities from Risofladan, Vaasa, Finland - OX-3 | ecosystem: Environmental > Terrestrial > Soil > Coastal area > Acid sulfate soil | place: Finland: Risofladan, Vaasa | collected... | reverse complement strand
AAACGCATCCGGCGTATCCCTTCGTGAATCCGTGCCCGGTCCATGCAAACCCCCATTCGTTGGGGGCCAAAGGACCGGACACTTCACGAGCTACAAAACCCGGACAGATCACGAGCTAGCCACATCGCGCTTGAAGGGGGGTGGGCCGCGGCCGGACAAAGTGGCAGGATGACCGCCAGTGACCCGAGCCCGGATGCCCACCGCCCGATGCATCAGCTTCTGCTTCTGCGTCACGCCAAGTCGTCCTGGGACGACACCAGGCTGGCCGATCGCGACCGGCCATTGACGGAGCGTGGCCGCCGCGCCGCCGCCGCGATGCGCCAGGCGATGCAGCAGCTCGGCCTTGCGCCCGACCTTGTCCTGGTCTCCCCCGCCCGGCGCACGCTGCAGACCCTCGACCTGCTGGAACCCTGGGACGAGACGCCGTTGCAAGAGCAGATCGAGGGACTCTATCTGGCCAGTCCGGCGCGGTTGATCGGCATCGTGCACGACATCCCGGAGACGGTGCGCAGCGTGCTGCTGATCGGCCACAACCCCGGCATGCACGACCTGGCGCAGGCGCTGATCGTGGGCGCGCAGCCAACCGACGCCGCGCGCCGGCTGGCCGCGGGCTACCCCACCGCCGCGCTCGCCGAGTTCGCCGTCGCCGGCCCGTGGCGGGGGCTCGGCCCCGGCGGCGCCCGGCTGATCCGCTTCATCACGCCGCGCGAGCTGGAACGCGCCGGCTGAGCGCATGGAACTGGAACTGTGCCTCGATCCGGACGACGCATCGCGCCTTCCCCGGCTGAAATTGCTCGCGGCGGCAACGCGCGGCCGGGCGCAGCCACAGCGCATCGTCTGGCACGACAGCCTTGACGCGGCGCTGACCGCCGATGGCCTGGCGCTGGCGCGGGAACGCAATCTCTGGCGGCTGGAGCGGCTGGTTCCCGATCCGGCCGAGGCCTGGCCGCCGGGTGCCCCGCCGCCTGTCCTGGCTCAGGCGGCGGATTTTTCCGCCGTTGGCCATGACCTGCCGGAACCGTTGGCTCCCGTCGTTGCGTTTGTCGGACGGCGCCACTCGTACGGGCTGGAGACCGCGCAGGGCGCGGTGACGCTGAGCCTCACGCGCGGCACGCTGCGGGCGGTCGCAACGGAACGCGCGGCCAGTCGGGTGCACCTGTCGGGCGACGACCATGCGGTGCTCCAGCTCGCCCTGGCGTTGGCCGGGGAGTTGCGGCTGGCGGTGCCGCTCGCCACGCTGGCCGGCGAGGCGCTTTGCACCGCCCGCGCCAGCGCGCCGCTCCCGCGGCGGCTGGGCGCGCCGCACCTGCCGGAAGGCCTTGGCATTTCGGATGCCTTCGCGTTCGTGCTGGCACACCTGACCGAGGTGGTGCTGCATTTCGCGCCCTTTGCGGCGGAAGACGTGAGCGGCCCGGAGCCGGTACACCAGATGCGCGTGGCGCTGCGGCGACTGCGCTCCGCCGTCACGGTTTTTCAGCGAGTGATCGACGGTCCCGAACTGGCGGCGGCGACGGCCGGGCTGAAAGCGCTGAGCACGCGGTTGGGCCCGACGCGCGACTGGGACGTGTTCCTGGGCGAAACCATGCCGGCGGTGAGCGCCGCGTTTCCCAACGAGCCGAAGCTGGCGCGGCTGATCGCGGCCGGCGAGCGGCGGCGGCGGGAGTGCCATGCGGCCCTGCGCGACTTCCTGCGCTCCGCGGAGTTCCGCCGGTTGGGGATCGGATTGGCCTGGTTGGCGGCGGCGCGGTCGTGGTACCCGGCGGCGGCGGAAGGCCCGGAGCAGTTTGTGTCGCTGCGGGAGTTCGCATCGGACGTGCTGCATCGGCGGCGGCGCAAGCTGCTGCGCACCGACGACATCGCCGCGCTGGACCCGCGGGCGCTGCATGCGCTGCGCCTGCAGGCGAAGCGGGCACGCTATGCGGCGGAGATTTTTGCCCCGTTGTATCCCGGCAAGGCGCCGCGGCGGTTCATTCACCGCCTTACCGCGGTGCAGGACGGGCTGGGGCAGCTCAATGACCGGGCCACCGCGGAGAAGCTGCTGGCGGAGCTTGGCGGGGTGGGCGGCCGACACGCCTATGCCGCCGGGCTGGTGCTGGGCTTTGCCGTCGCCGGGACAACGGCGGAGGTGCTTCCCCGGGTGATGCGGCGGTGGGAGAAGTTCCAGCGGGCAGCGGCGTTCTGGGAGTAATGCGACCACGTGCCGCGCAACCGCGACACCTGCCTGACGGCCGCCGGCGCCGGGTGTGTTCCGCATGGTGCCAGGACTGCGCAACCTCGCGCGCGGTTTGCTTGATCTTGCTGCTCGCTGCGAACCGCTTCTGGTCCCGGTCGAATTCGCGTGCCGCCGTCCGGTCGCCCTCACCCGCGTTCTTCTGCACCTCCCCTCGTGGTTGCTGCCCGGGTGAAAGTTGCGAAGACCCTGTGACAGCCCAACACCGCCCGAACCGGCTGCCGCAAGAGGCCGTACAGCAAGGTCCCTGCGCCTGCCGCCTTTGGAGTGAAACAAATACCCCACTCGTTCCTTGCTCCACGAAACAAGCGCAAGACTCGGGCGTTTCCCCGCACACTTCGCCGCCACCCTCTATTGCATTGCACAATCGTTAAGCACAAACCGCCCTGCTTGTCGTGACCCGGCCCGCCCGCTAGGTGTGCGAAAGCGGCTTCAGAGGCAGGGGCGCAGGCGGGGGAGCAAGCGGATGGCGCAGGCGGCACACAAGGGAAAACGCGGCAAGCAGGCCGGCGCCGGCGGGCACGAAGAACTCCTGCGTGCCTACCGCATGATGCTGCTGATCCGCCGCTTCGAGGAACGCGCCGGCCAGCTTTACGGCATGGGCCTGATCGGCGGCTTCTGCCATTTGTACATCGGCCAGGAAGCGGTCGTCGTCGGCATGCAACTGTCGATCGAGGACGGCGACGAGGTCATCACCTCCTATCGCGATCACGGCCACATGCTGGCAACCGGCATGGACCCGAAGGGGGTCATGGCCGAGCTCACCGGACGGCGCGACGGCTACTCGCACGGCAAGGGCGGCTCGATGCACATGTTCAGCAAGGCGAAGAATTTCTTCGGCGGGCACGGCATCGTCGGCGCGCAGGTGAGCATCGGTACCGGCCTGGCGTTCAGCAACTGGTATCGCGGCAATGACCGCGTGTCGGTGACGTATTTCGGCGAGGGCGCCTCCAGCCAGGGCCAGGTCTATGAAAGCCTCAACCTCGCCGCGCTGATGAAGCTGCCTGTCGTTTATGTGATCGAGAACAACCGCTACGGCATGGGCACCTCGATCGACCGCGCCTCGGCGTCGAAGGATCTGTCGAAGAACGGCGCGCCGTGGGGGATTCCCGGCATGCAGGTGGACGGCATGGATGTGCTGGCGGTGAAGCAGGCCGGCGAACAGGCGGTGGCGCATTGCCGCGCCGGCAACGGTCCCTATTTGCTCGAAGTGAAGACCTATCGCTATCGCGGCCACTCGATGTCCGATCCGGCGCGCTACCGCACGCGCGAGGAAGTGCAGGAGATGCGCACCCAGCACGACTGCATCGAGAATGCGCGGCACAAGCTGGAGGCGCTAGGCGTGACCGAGGAGGCGCTGAAGAAATTGGAGGACGACGTGCGGACGATCGTGCAGGACGCCGCCGCCTTCGCCCAGCAGAGTCCGGAGCCGGATGCGTCCGAGCTCTATACGGACGTGCTGCTGGAGGGCTGAGCGATGTCCACGCAAATCCTGATGCCGGCGCTGTCGCCCACCATGACTGAGGGCAAGCTCGCCAAATGGCTGAAGAATGTCGGCGACGAGGTGCATGCCGGCGACGTCATCGCCGAGATCGAGACCGACAAGGCGACGATGGAAGTCGAGGCGGTGGACGAGGGCAAGCTGGCACAGATCCTGGTTGACGAAGGCACCGAGGGCGTCGCGGTGAACACGCCGATCGCGGTGCTGGCGGCGAACGGCGAGGACACCAGTGCGGCGAAGGCCGCACCGAAGCCGGAAACCGCGCCGAAGCAGGAAGTCGCGGCCGAGGATGGCGGCGCGATCGCCGAACCGGGCACGCGGAAGCAACGCAAACCGGCGGTCGAAGCGGCTTCGGCTCCCGAGAAGGATTGGGGACCGAGCAAGCCGATCACCGTGCGCGAGGCGCTGCGCGACGCGATGGCGCTGGAATTGCGCCGCGACGACAAGGTCTTCCTGATCGGCGAGGAAGTCGCGCAATACCAGGGTGCCTACAAGATCAGCCAGGGCTTGCTGGACGAATTCGGTCCCAGGCGCGTCATCGACACCCCGATCACCGAGCACGGTTTCACCGGCATGGCGGTAGGCGCGGCGCTGAACGGGCTGCGGCCGATCGTCGAGTTCATGACCTTCAACTTCGCCATGCAGGCGATGGACCAGATCATCAATTCGGCGGCGAAGACGCTGTACATGTCGGGCGGCCAGATGGGCTGCCCGATCGTGCTCCGCGGCCCGAATGGGACGGCGGCACGCGTCGCGGCGCAGCACTCGCAGTGCTACGCGAGCTGGTACGCGCACGTGCCGGGACTGAAGGTGGTGTCGCCGTGGTCGTCGGCCGATGCGAAGGGCCTGCTGCGCGCGGCGATCCGCGATCCGAATCCGGTCATTTTCCTCGAGAACGAAATCCTCTACGGCCACACCTTCGAGTGTCCGACCGACGACGAGTTCATTCTCCCGTTGGGCAAGGCGAAGATCGAACGCACTGGCGACCGCGTCACCATCGTCGCGTTCTCCATCATGGTCGGCGTGGCGTTGCAGGCGGCCGACGCGCTGGCGGCGGACGGGATCGAGGTGGAGGTGATCAACCTGCGTTCGCTGCGTCCGCTGGATACCGCGACGATCATCGCCAGTGTGAAGAAGACCAACCGCATCGTCACGGTGGAGGAAGGCTGGCCGTTCGCCGGCATCGGCGCCGAGATCGCCATGCAGGTTCTGGAACATGCGTTCGACTGGTTGGACGCGCCGCCGGTGCGCGTGCACGGGGTGGACGTGCCGCTGCCCTATGCCGCCAATCTGGAGAAGCTCGCGGTGCCGCAGCCGGAATGGATCGTCGATGCGGTAAAGAAGATCGTCTGAGGGGGCGCGGGAAACAAATGGCGACGAACATCCTGATGCCGGCGCTCTCGCCGACGATGACCGAGGGAACGCTGTCACGCTGGCTGAAGAAGGAGGGCGAACAGATCCGCGCCGGTGACGTGATCGCCGAGATCGAGACCGACAAGGCGACGATGGAAGTCGAAGCGGTGGACGAGGGCGTGCTCGGCAAGATCCTGGTCGGCGACGGGACCGAGGGCGTGAAGGTGAACCAGCCGATCGCGGTGCTGGTGGCGGAAGGCGAGAAAGTTCCGGCCGGCGGCGCGGAGGCGGCGCCTACGCAAGCGGCGAAGCCCGTGCCGGCGGCCGCGGAATCGCCGGCCGCCGAACCGCCGCAGCCGCCAACGCCGCCGCGGCCGGCGGCGCTGCCACAGGACGCGGAGCCGCAGCCGGCCCCGCGGTCCGGCAACGGGCATGATAGCGTGGGCGAGCGCATCTTCGTGTCGCCACTGGCGCGGCGCATGGCGCAACAGGCAGGCATCGATCTTGCGGCGCTGAAAGGCAGCGGTCCGAGCGGACGGATCGTCAAGGCGGATATCGAGGCGGCGCAGCAGCGCGGCGCGGCGCCGGCCGCCCAACCGGCGCCGGCAATGCCGGCCGCACCCGCCGCACCGCGCGCGCCTGCACCGCCGATCACCGCGCCGCACCGCGTCGTGCCGAACAGCACGATACGCAAGGTCATCGCGCGGCGGCTTACCGAGGCAAAGCAGACCATTCCGCATTTCTATGTCTCGATGGACATCGAAATCGATGCGCTGTTGAAATTGCGCGAGGAGCTGAACGCCAGGTCGCCGGGGGAAGGCGCCGGCGCGTTCCGCCTGTCGGTGAACGACCTGCTGATCAAGGCCGCCGCGCTGACGCTGCGCCGCGTGCCGAAGGTGAACGCCAGCTACACCGAGGACGCCACGATCCTCTACGACGACGTGGACATCAGCGTCGCGGTGTCCATCCCCGACGGGCTGATCACGCCGATCGTGCGCAAGGCCGACCAGAAGGGGCTGGCGGCGATCAGCAACGAGATGAAGGACCTGGCCGCGCGAGCCAGGATCGGCAAGCTGAAGCCGGAGGAATTCCAGGGCGGCGGGTTCTCGATTTCCAACATGGGGATGTACGGCGTGTCGCAGTTCGCCGCGATCATCAACCCGCCGCAATCGGCGATTCTGGCGGTGGCCGCCGGCCAGCCTCGGCCGGTGGTGAAGCACGGGGCGCTCGCGGTGGCGACGGTGATGACCTGCACGCTGGCGGTGGATCACCGCGTGGTTGACGGCGCGCTGGGCGCCGAGTGGATGGCCGCGTTCAAGGTCATCGTCGAGGACCCGCTTAATCTGATGCTGTGAGGGTAGCTCTCTGGGCGAGAAGTGTTTGCGAACGGTGGAAAAGAGTGGCACTGACACCCGAGCACATTGTAAACAGGTGGTTGAACGATAAGGTCGCTTGCCAATACTGTGACTACGTCGCTGAAACCCTGGTCGCCCGGATGCGCGACCCGACAATCGATCATTTCGGGCCCGACGGCGGCAACGGGGTCGAGAATCCGAGGACATGCTGCCGTCTCTGCAACTCGATCAAAAGTGATCTCACGTTCTTCGAGACTGATGCCGATGTTCGGCTCTATGTTCAGGCGCACCTGCGAGAATGCACCCTGCCATGGTACGAGCACAACGTGGTTCAAAGGATCCGCTGGCAAGGACCGTCGCGTGATGCACTGCGCTGCCTATATGAGCTCGCACGGGCCGAACCCGGCGGTGCCGCATAATTCGGGCGAGAGTTTTGCGGCGGAAGTCGCGATCGGGGGGTGGTACGATGGTACAGCGTTTGAGCCGGCAGCAGTTTCGGGAATGGGCAGGGGCGCGCGGAGAGCGCTACGAACGGGTGGGTGGCGAGCCCGTGGCGATGTCGCCGGAACGGATCCAGCACGCGCGGATCAAGAGCCGTGTCTGGGCCGCGCTTGACCGTGCCATCCGCGGCGCCGCCGTTCCCTGCGAGGCGCTGCCTGATGGCGTGACCATCGAAATCGACCTGGACACCGATTACGAGCCGGACGCGATCGTGAACTGTGGTCCGCCTGCTCCGGGCGACTCGGTCGCCGCGACGAACCCGGTTGTTGTGGTGGAGGTCCTGTCGCCCGGTACTCAATCCATTGATCTCGCGGAGAAGCTCGCCGACTACTTTCGCGTCCCTTCAATTCAGCATTACCTTATTGTGCGATCGACCCGACGGGAAGTAGTTCACCACCGGCGTATCGGCGCCGACATCATGACCCGAGTGGTCAACCTCGGCTCCATTGCGCTCGAGCCGCCCGGTATTGCAATCGATGTGGCCGACTTTTACCCGAGCGAGCCCTCGGTTTGATGGTTTCGTCCGGCACGCGGCATGAGCGGTGGTACGCCGCCATGGCGGCGGTGCCGGGCCCACGATACGCACAATCATGACCGTCATCACCCTCCGCAACGCCGCGCCAGCCGATGTGCCGGATGTGCTTCGCCTGGTGCGTGGCCTCGCGGAGTACGAGAAGCTGCTGCACGAGGTCGTCATTACCGAGGCGGACCTGCATGCCGCGCTGTTCGGGCCGCAGCCGCGCGCCTATGCGGTGCTGGCACATGCCGCCGACAGCGCGGTCGGCCTGGCGCTGTGGTATTACACCTTCAGCACGTTCCGGGGACGGCCTGACATCTTCCTCGAAGACCTGTTCGTCGAACCCGCCCATCGCGGGCGCGGCATCGGACTGGCGCTGCTGCGTCATCTCGCACAGCGCGCCGTGGCGGAGCATTGCCGCCGCGTCGAGTGGCGGGTGCTGAACTGGAATGCGCCGGCGATCGCCTTCTACGAAAGCCTCGGAGCGGCGAAGATGCAGGATTGGCAGGTGCGGCGACTCGGCGGCGAGGCGCTGACCGCGCTCGCACAGGGAGCAATACATGGCTGACCAGGATTTCGACATTGTCGTGCTGGGCGGGGGGCCGGGCGGCTACGTCGCGGCGATCCGCGCTGCACAGCTCGGCATGAAAGCCGCGCTGGTGGAGCGCGAGCAGCTCGGCGGCATCTGCCTGAACTGGGGCTGCATTCCCACGAAGGCGCTGCTGCGCACCTCCGAGATCAACCACCTGCTGCACCATCTGCCCGAATACGGTTTTGCGGCGGTGGAGTCGCGGTTCGAACTCGACAAGGTGGTGAAGCGCTCGCGCGCGGTGGCAAAGCAGCTTTCCCAGGGCGTGGCGCATCTGATGCGCAAGAACAAGATCACTGTGTTCGACGGCACCGGCAAGCTGGCGGGCAAGCAGACTCTGGCGGTAGAGAAGGACGGCAAACCGGTCGCCACGCTGAAGGCACCGCACATCATCCTGGCGACCGGCGCGCGGGCGCGGCAGCTTCCCGGCATCGCAGCGGACGGCAAACTGGTCTGGGCGTACCGGGACGCGATGGTGCCACCTGCGATGCCGAAATCGCTGCTGGTGATCGGCTCCGGCGCGATCGGCATCGAGTTCGCCAGCTTCTACCTCAACATGGGCGCGGCGGTGACCGTGGTCGAAGTGCTGCCGCGCATTCTGCCCGTTGAGGACGAGGAAATTTCGGCCTTTGCACACAAGGCGTTCGAGAAGCAGGGCATGAAGATCATGACCGGGGTCGCGGTGAAAGGGGCGAAGAAGGGCGCCGACAACGTCACGGTCACGGTGGAAGTCGGCGGCAATGCGCAGGAGATCACCGTGGACCGGGTGATCTCCGCGGTCGGCATCGTCGGCAACGTGGAGGGCATCGGGCTGGAGGGCACAGGGGTAAAAGTCGATCGCACCCATGTAACGATCGACCAATACTGCCGCACCGGCGAACCGGGCGTGTATGCGATCGGCGACCTCGCCGGGCCGCCCTGGCTGGCACACAAGGCGATGCATGAGGGGGTGGTCTGCGTGGAGAAGATCGCCGGCCTGAACGACGTGCATCCGATGAATGTGCGCAATATCCCCGGCTGCACCTATTGCCGGCCGCAGATCGCCTCGGTGGGGCTGACCGAGGCGCGCGCCAGGGAATTGGGCTATGAACTGAAGGTGGGAAAATTCCCGTTCATCGGCAACGGCAAGGCGATCGCCATGGGCGAGCCGGAGGGCCTGGTCAAGACGGTGTTCGATGCCAAGACCGGCGAGTTGCTGGGTGCCCACATGGTCGGCGCCGAGGTCACCGAACTGATCCAGGGCTATACCATCGCCCGCACCCTGGAGAGCACCGAAGCCGAGCTGATGCGCACGGTGTTTCCGCACCCGACGATCAGCGAGACGATGCACGAGGCGGTGCTGGCGGCGTACGGCCGGGCGCTGCATTTCTGACCGGTCTCTTTGCTCCCGACTGGGGCGACGACCGAGCCGTGATCGCCGTTGATTTGTGTCCAGTTCGGCACTATGTCCGGTTTTGGACATGGAGACAGCCATGGTTGCGGCGCGCCGGCGGCTGGATGAGGCCAAGGCCCCGGATCGACTGGATGCGACACGCTTTGCGCCAGCAAACCGGCGGCGCCTCAGCGGACCCGGATTGCGCAGCTTTCTCGCCATCGCCGATCTATGGGGGCTGACGGAAGACCAGCGGCGCCTGATTCTCGGATTGCCGTCCCGGTCCACCTACCACGGTTGGGTCAAGACCGTCCGCGAACACGGCGAGATCACGCTCGGCGTCGATGCATTGCTGCGCATCTCGGCGGTGCTCGGCATCCACCAGGCGCTCGGCATTCTGTTCCAGAACGAGCATGACGGGGTCGCGTGGCTGCGAACCCCGCATCGCGCGACGGTGTTCGGCGGTGCGCCGCCACTGGCGTTCGTCACCAGCGGCACGCAGGACGGGTTGCTGACGGTGCGGCGGTTTCTCGATGCCGCCCGCGGCGGGATTTGCATGGAGCCGAACGAGTTGGACGCCGGGTTCGCCCGCTATGCCGATGCCGACGTCGTGGTCTCGTGACCGAGCTCTACCGGCCGGCACCGCAGCCGACCCATCGCCTGATCCCGTCGCGCTTCCCGCCGATCGGGCTGTTCGATACCGTGGCCACCGCGGCCGATCTCGCGGCGGTCATGGAACTGGCGGGCTGGACCAACGACCGCCTGGTGGCGGAGCGTATCGCCCGGTTGCCGCAGGCGGAGTGGGTCTATGGGCGAGCAAACGCCAGCGTCGTGATGGCGGCTTTCCTGCACGTCGGGCCGGTTGGGGGGCGATTCAACGGGCCGGAGCTGGGGGCGTGGTACGCCTCGGAGGCGTTGGTCACGGCGGCGGTTGAAGTCGCGCACCATATGCGGCGGGAGGCGGTGGCGCGGGGGATCGCGGGCGTGCAGCGCCAGTTCCGGCAATACTCGGCGCGGACGATCGGGGCGTATCTCGATATCCGTGGGGCGCAGGAGGAGGTGGCCGAGGTCTATGCAGCGGACCGCTACGCGGCCTCGCAGCGTTTTGGCGAGGAGATTCGGGCCAGCGGACGGGCCGGTATCCTGTATGACAGCGTGCGGCATGCGGGCGGGGTGAATGTTGTGGTCCACCGGCCGCGTAATGTGGTGGACGTGGTCCAGACCGATCACTTCGAGGTCCGGGTTGTTGCCGCAAGCCGGCGGATTGAGGTGCGGAGGCTGGTGTGATCGGAGACAGAGGCCCGCTGCGTCATACCTCTGGCTTGGTCCACGGAGCTAATTCAGGACCACGTCATCGCGGGCACGCTGGACATCCCGGCAGCCAAACCGACACGCACCGGTGTTCCCGAAGCGGCGTGCCGGTTGGACGGGGTGCAACGTGCTCCTGACTGGAATCCCGGGCGCTTGACGCCCCCGGCTCCCCCCGCCACTTCTACCCCGCCATGGCCACCCACCTCGTCATCGACCACCGTGCCGGCGCTCTCCGCCACCCGGAGAAGGCGCGCCGCCCGGACAACCCGATCCAGCGCAAGCCCGCCTGGATCCGGGTCAAGGCGCCCACTCACCCGGTGTACCACGAGACCCGCGCCCTGATGCGCGAGAACCGCTTGGTCACCGTCTGCGAGGAAGCCGCCTGCCCCAATATCGGCGAGTGCTGGAGCCAGCGCCACGCCACCATGATGATCATGGGCGACACCTGCACCCGCGCCTGCGCGTTCTGCAACGTGCGCACCGGCCAGCCGCTCGCGCTGGATGCCGGCGAACCCGCCCGCGTCGCCGACGCCGTTTCCCGGCTCGGCCTGCGGCACGTCGTCATCACCTCGGTCGATCGCGATGACCTGGCGGACGGTGGTGCCGCCCATTTCGCCGCCACCATCCGCGCGCTGCGCGCTGCCGCGTCGGGCACCACGATCGAAGTGCTGACCCCGGACTTCCTGCGCAAGCCGGGCGCCATGGAAACCGTGGCGGACGCCAGGCCCGACGTGTTCAACCACAACCTGGAGACCGTGCCGCGGCTGTATCCCGCCATCCGTCCCGGCGCGCGCTACTACCAGTCGCTGCGCTTGCTCGACCGCGTGAAGCAGCGCGGGCCCGAAATCTTCACCAAGTCCGGCATCATGGTCGGGCTGGGCGAATCGCGTGGCGAGGTCATGCAGGTGATGGACGACCTGCGCATCGCGGAGGTCGATTTCCTCACCATCGGCCAGTATCTGCAGCCGACGGTGAAGCACGCGGCGGTCGATCGCTTCGTCACGCCCGAGGAATTCGCCGACTACGCCGCGCTGGCTCGTGCCAAGGGGTTCCTGCTGGTCGCCGCGACGCCGCTGACCCGCAGTTCCTACCACGCAGACGCTGATTTTGCCGCCCTGCGCGACGCGCGGGAGGTGGGGTGTGCAACGCGGGGGGCGGCGCCCGCCATGCGCTGATGCCCACCCACGCGGAACGCCAGATCATTCCCTACCGGCCGGACCAGCTCTTCGATCTGGTCGCCGACGTGGCCAGGTATCCGCAGTTCCTGCCCTGGTGCGTCGCCGCCCGGGTGCGCCACCGCACCGAACACGAATTGCTCGCCGACCTGACCATCGGATTCGGGCCGTTCCGCGAGACTTTTGCCACCCGCGACACGCTGGACCGGCCGCGTACCGTGCGGGTGCGCTACGAGACCGGCCCGTTCCGCTACCTCAACAACGAATGGAACTTCCTGCCGCACGATAACGGCACGGAGGTCGACTTCTTCGTCGATTTCGAATTCCGCAGCCGCATCCTGCAGGCCGCCATCGGCGTGGTGTTCAACGAAGCGGTGCGCCGCATGGTGAACGCGTTCCAGAAGCGCGCGCGCGACGTCTATGGTCCGCCGGCCGCGCAGCCGGCGGACGCACCGGCCTCGGCCGCCAAACCCGGCTGAGTGGGTGAGCGGCAGGGCATCGGTGCCCAATATCGGCCGGCAGCAGGCCGGCTCCGTTGTGGTCCAAGACGAACTGCCATATTGCCAGGCCGGATACTTCGGGTTTATAACCAGAGGTTGCGAGGCAAAACCGGCGCTCGCGCCAGACTTGCGGAAGCTCGATTCACGCGTTGCGCCACAATTCCGCAACGCCGCCGACACCATTGCTGTCATACAGACCACGTCCTACCCCGTGCGTCTGAGCGATGGCCCCGGCCGCCAGAATTGATCCTCGGCAAGAAGGGCACCGCGAAATCGTGGCGATACGCGAGGCTGCCTCACGCGGACGGCTGATCCCGGATGCCATGTGACAGCGGTGGCGTTTGATCGGGGGTGAGCGACGCGACGACCATCCGCCAGCGGTCGGCCTTCCTGGCGGCGAGCGGCCCTTCGCATGGACCGCCGAGAGAACAAAATCGACTGTACCGGCGGCTGGCGTACCAAGCGGAGCCAGGTCGCGACGTCCGACTTTCCGCACCAGCGAGAGCTTCATGCCCATATCTGTTCCTGGCCGCGATCAAGGCCGCAGACCGATCTCCGCCGTCACCGAGCCGCGCCGTACCAGGCTGCTCATCCACGCAATCGTGGTGGCCGGTCTGGTGTTCGTCCTCGGACTATGGGCAGAGGCATTCACCCTTATCGGCTCCGAGCACCGCGCGGCCGTCGCGCATGCCGGCATCGATGCCCGCAACCTCAGCGCCGCTTTCCAGGAGGAGGTCAGCAGCAGACTCGACGGTGTCGCCGCTGCCATGAAACGGGTGGCGGCACGCATGCGTGCGCAACCGGGCGACTTCGACCTTCATGCGTGGGCAGGCCAAATTCCCCGGCTGCCGGCGGCGACAGTCCGGGCGGTCATCATCGGGCCGGACGGACGGTTGCTGTCCAGCACGGCGGACTCACACCCCAGGCCGATCGATTTGAGCAACCGTGAGGAGTTCCGCATCCACCTCGACGGCACCTATCACGGCCTGTTCATCGGCAAGCCTGTCCTTGGACGTTCGCCCGGCGAGGCGATCTTCCATGTCTCCAGGCGCGTTGACGCGGCGGATGGACGGTTTCTTGGGGTGATCGCGTTCTCCGTGGCTCCGGCTCAGCTCACCACGCTGCAACGGGCGATCAACCTCCGGCCGCACGACATGATCGCGCTGTTTGGCACCGACCACATCATCCGGGCGCGTTTCAGCGGCGATAGTCCGGACGGCATGGCTGGCGCCGGCGTGGCGCTTCCCCCGCTGCCGGCCGGCGTCGCCAGGGGCAGTGCGCGGGATGGGACCCACATTGCCGAGAGCGCGGTCGATCACGTTGTCAGGGTTTATAGCGACCGCCGCCTTGCCGGATATCCCCTGTTCGTTGCCGTCGGTCTCGACCTGGGCGCCGTGCTGGCGCCGGCTCGCGCTCATGCCAGGCAGATCGAAGCCACCGCGGCGGCCGTCACCCTGCTGCTGTGCGGATTGCTCGCCGCCCTCATCAGGGAGGTCAGGCGGCGGGCCCGGAACGAAATCCAGCTCGCGCACGAACGATCCGCGCTTGCCGCCGACATCGTTCTGCGCAACGAGGCGGAGCGGCAGCTTCGCGAAAAAGAGCAGAGATTCCAGGACATCGCCGAAGTCAGCGGGGATTGGATCTGGGAAAGCGATGCGCAGCACCGGCTCACGTTCCTTGCCGACGATGCGTTCGTCGAGCGGACCGGCCTGAACGCGCTGGGCACGGTTGGCAAGACCCGCTGGGAGCTGGCCGGTGCAGACCCCGCGCGGGAGGAAAAATGGTGCCAGCACAAGGCGGAGCTTGATGCCCACCGGCCGTTCCGGATGTTCCGCTACGCGGTCACGACAGCCGCGGGCGAGATTCGCCACTTCGCGGTCAGCGGCAAGCCGGTGTTCGGCGCAGGCGGCAGTTTTCTCGGCTATCGCGGGACCGCCACCAACGAAACCCCGATGATCGAGGCGCTGCGGCGCGCGGAGCAAGCGGAGACCCTGCTGCGCGATGCGCTGGACAGCACGGCGGAAGGGTTCGTCATCTTCGACAGCGACGATCGCCTGGTGCTGTGCAACGCGGCGTATCGCCGCATGTACCCGGCCAGCGCGCACCTCATGGTGCCCGGGGTAATGTTCGAAGTTCTGGTGCGCAACTCCGTGAATTCCGGCCACTATCCGGATGCCGCCGGGCACGAGGAGGAATGGGTCGCCAACTTCCTCCGCATCCACCGCGAGGCGGTCGCCGAGCTGGAGACGCAGACGCGGGAGGGACGCTGGATCCTGGCGTCGGAGCGCCGGATGCGCAGCGGCGGCCTCGCCGGACTGCGGGTCGATATCACCGAACTGAAGCGGATCCAAGGCGCGTTGCGCGATAGCGAGCGGCGGCTGCGCGATTTCGCCGAAATGGCGTCCGACTGGTTCTGGGAACAGGACGCCGATTTCGGGTTCGTCTGGCACTCCGAAGGTCCGGGGGCCGTCATCCTGCCGCCCGAGCCATATTTTCGCAGGACCCGATGGGCGCTGTATCCGGACGGCGCTGCGCCAGAGCAATGGGAGGCCCATAAGGCCGATCTCGCCGCGAGGCGGTCGTTCCGGGATTTCCGTTATCATGCACCCGACCGCAACGGACGCGTGCGCCACATCAGCATCCATGGTGTCCCGGTGTTCGATTCCGCCGGCGGCTTTGCCGGCTATCGCGGCATCGGACGCGACATCACCGCGCAGATCGAAGCCGAGCAGGAGCTCAAGCAGGCCAAGGAGCGGGCGGAGCAGGCCGAGACGCTGTTGCGCGACGCGGTGGACAGCATCTCCGAGGGGTTCGTGATCTTCGATCGCGACGACCGCTTCGTGATGTGCAACGAGGTCTATCGCCAGATCTACGCCGATGGCGCGGACCTCCTGGTGCCGGGCGTGTCGTTCGAGGAGATCGTGCGGCACGTGGTTGCCAAGGGCGGCAACGTCGATGCGCATGGCCGGGAGGCGGAATGGCGGGCCGACCGGATGCGGCAACATCGCGAAGCCAAGGGTTCCAAGGAGCACCAGCGGGCCAATGGCGCATGGTACCTTGCCACCGACCGGCGGATGCAGAATGGCGGCATCGCCGGGCTGCGGATCGACATCACCGCGCTGAAGCAGGCGCAGGCGGCATTGGGCGAGAGCGAGGCCCGCCTCGACCGCGCGCAGGCGATCGCCGGCATCGGCAGTTGGGAGCTGGACGCGGCCACCGGCCGCTACATCTGGTCGAAGGAACTGTACCGCATCCGCGGCGTCTCCCCGGAGAGCTTCAAGCCGAATATCGACAACGTCGCGCAATATGTGCACCAGGACGACTACCCTGTGGTCCGGCGCTGGCTGGCGAACCTGATGGAGGGGCGCGAGCAGAACGCCCTGGAACCGAAGATCGTCCGGCCGGACGGCGAAGTGCGCGTGCTGCGCGTGGAAGGCCGGGCAGTGACCGATCCCGGCGGCGCCGTCCTCCGGGTTGCCGGCACCATGCAGGACATAACCGAGCGCCGGCTGATCGAGCGCCAGCTCGCGCAGGCGCAGAAGATGGAGGCGATCGGCAACCTCACCGGCGGCATGGCACACGATTTCAACAACGTGCTCGGCGTCATCATCGGCAACCTCGACCTGCTGAAGCGGCTGATCCGGGACAATGCGGCGGCGACCGAGCTGTGCGGCGAAGCGCTGGACGGGGCGAGCCGCTGCACCGACCTGATCCGGCGCTTGCTCGCCTTCGCCCGCCGCCAGTCGTTGCGGCCGGAAATCACCGACATGAACGCGCTGGTGGGTGACGTGGCCCGCCTGCTCGGCCGCATCCTCGGCGAGGACATAGCGATGAACCTGCACCTCGATGCCGGGCTGCAGCCGGTCCTGGCGGACCCGTCCCAGTTGGAGGCCGCGCTGGTCAATTTCGCGACCAACGCCCGCGACGCGATGCCGAAGGGCGGACGCCTCGACATCAGCACAAGCAACGTCGTGCTCGATGCGAGCTACGCCGCGCTGCATCCCGAAGTCAGCCCGGGCGGCTATGTCCGCATCGAGATCAGCGACACCGGCAGCGGCATTCCGCCGGAGATCATCGGCCGCATCTTCGAGCCGTTCTTCACCACCAAGGAGCCGGGCAAGGGAACCGGCCTGGGGCTGTCCATGGCGTTTGGCTTCGTCAAGCAGTCCGGCGGTCACCTGGCGGTCTATAGCGAACCCGGCCTCGGCACGACGTTCCGGGTGTATCTGCCGAACGGCATGGCCGAGGACACCGCGCCGGTCCTCCTGTCCGCAGCGGGCCCGGTTGCCGGCGGCGCCGAGACGGTGCTGGTCGTGGAGGACAATACGCAACTGCGCCAGGCCACCGTGCGGCAACTGACCGCGCTGGGCTACCGGGTGCTCGAGGCAGAGTGTGCGGCGGCGGCGATGGCGGTGTTGTCCGGCGCGCAGGTGGACCTGCTGTTCACCGACCTGGTGATGCCGGGGAGCATGGACGGGCTCGACCTGGCCCACCGGGCGATATCGTTGCACGCCGGGCTGAAGGTATTGCTCACCTCGGGGTTTCCCGGCGTGCGGGGCGCGCAACAACGCATGGCGGACTGCCCGTTTCCGATGCTCAACAAGCCGTCCCGCCAGGACGAGTTGGCGCGGATGGTGCGCGAGGTTCTGGACTCCGGCGACGCCCCGGCGGCGAACGCCGCGGCACGGCCCTTCGCTTGGCCGGCCGGCCGTCTATATTGTGACGACAGGGCCGGTGAGGGAGAACGGGTGTGACGACGCGCGTTCTGATATTCGACGATGACGCCGCGGTCGGCCGTCTCGCGGTCAGGGTCGCCACCTTGTCGGGCATGGACGCGATGGCGGTGACCGATGCCACGGCCTTCGCTCAGCGCCTGCGTACCCTCCCGCCGCAGATCGTCCTGCTAGACCTGCAACTCGGCGAAACGGACGGGGTGGAGCAATTGCGGCTGCTGGCGGAGTGGCAATACGGTGGCGCGCTGGTGCTGATGAGCGGCTTCGACGCGCGGGTGCTCGGCACCGCGCGAGCGCTGGGTCAGAGCATCGGCCTGAAGGTCGAGGCGGTGCTGGAAAAGCCGCTGCGCATCGTGGAGTTGGAAGCGGTGCTGCGGCGGCTGCAATCCGCCGGCCAGTCGCCGTCGGCCGAACGGTTGCTGGCGGCGATCGCCAACGACGAGCTGGTACTGGATTTCCAGCCGGTGGTTTCCCGCCAGCCGAAGACGCTGAAGAAGCTGGAGGCGCTGGTCCGCTGGGATCATCCGATCGCCGGGCGGATCCCTCCCGCCGATTTCCTGCCGATGGCGGAGAGCAATACGGGGATCATCGATGCACTGACCGACTGGGTCGTGGGCGCCGCGGTGGAGGCATACCAGGTGCTGGCGGAGCTTGGCGTCAGCGTGCCGCTGGCGGTGAACATGTCCACGCGGAACCTGCACGACCTGACCGTGCCGGACCGGCTGGAGCAACGCCTGCGGGCCGGTGGCATGCCGGCGCGGCATCTATGTCTGGAGATCACCGAGAGCGCGGCGTTCAAGGATGCCTCGCTGACCATGGACATACTGAGCCGGGTGCGGCTCAAGGGCATGCAGCTTTCAATCGATGATTTCGGCACCGGTCATTCGTCGTTGAAGGTGCTGCGGCAGATGCCGTTCTCGGAAATCAAGATCGACCGCTCGTTCGTCGCGGACGCGGCCACGTCGCGGGATTCGCGGGCGATCGTGAAGTCCATCATGGATCTCGCGGCCAACATGGAGATGGGCTGCGTCGCCGAGGGGGTGGAGACGGAGGAAGCCGCCGCACTGCTGGAACAATTGGGGAGGTGCGACATGCAGGGGTTTCTGATCGCGCCGCCGATGCCGGTGGAGGCGGTTCCCGCGTGGCTGGCGATTTGGATGCGGTGCGGCACGGCGGCGCCGCGGCGCCATCCCCGGGATGCGGTGCCAGAGCCGGCGACGGCGCCCGCCGAGGCGGTGCCCGCCGACGTGCCGCCGGTGCCGCTGCCGGGGGCGGCGGTGGGCGACGCGGCGCTCTCGCCCCAGCAGATCGAAACGATGCGGTTGTTGTCCGAGGGGTGCTCGGCGAAGGAGATCGCGCACCGGCTGGATATCGGCATCGGCGCGGTGAAGGTGCACCTGTCGCGGGCATACTGCGCGCTGGGCGCGCGCAACGGCACTGAGGCGGTGGAGCGAGTGCGCGGAATGCTGGAGGCGCGGGCCGGCGGGCCGGGTTAGATTCGCGGCTCACCCGCGCGTGGCGGGCGAAGGTTCCCAGCACCGGCGCCATGCGCACTATGCGCCTTCCCCGGCATTCACCACCACGCCGGCAGCACTGTCCCCGTGTTTCACGAATTGGCCCAGCCCGCGGCAGAAATAGCTGTTGCAGACATCGGACCGCAGCGTGCGGTCCAGGGTGCAGCCCTCCGGCCCGTGGAACACGCAGGAATCCTGGTATGCCGCCGGCGGCACGCGCTCGCTGTATAGCCGCAGCACCGCGCGGGCATCCAACTCCGGTCTTGCGCGACGCACCCGCGCCATCGCCCGCTCGTCGAGATAACCATGCTCGCCGCCGCCCCTGCAGCACCAGCCCTTGCACAGCGCGCAGGCGGTGCGTGCCACGCGGCCGGCGAAACCCTCCGGCTCGGGCCGCTCCGGCGAGGCCGACCGCTCGCTTTGCTTCAGCTCCCGCTCGGCGCGCAGCGACTCGACAAGGTGCTTGCGCAACCGCCGCACCCGTTCGGCTGCGACCGGCGTCAGCGCCTTGCGGTTCAGCGGCACCATGACCGTTTGGTTGCCGTCCGGTGCCGGGTCGTCGCCGATCGTGACCGGGCAATATTGTGTGGCCATGTGAGGTTCCGCGCCGCGCGCCAAGGTGGCATCCTGGCGTGCCACAGGCAAGGAATCCGCCGTTGCCGATCCCGATCATCCTGGACTGCGACCCTGGCACCGACGACGCGCTCGCGCTGCTGCTCGCGCTGGCGTCGCCGGAACTCGATGTGCTGGCGGTGACCGCCGCGGGCGGCAATGTCGGGCTGCAGCGCACGCTGGCCAATGCGCTTGCACTCACCGCGCTCGCCGGCTCCGCGGTGCCGGTCCATGCGGGCGCCGACCGCCCCCTGCTCGGCGCCTTCGTCAACGAGCCGCGCGTGCATGGCGTGGACGGCCTGGGCGGCATTTCCCTCCCGCAAGGCGGACAGCCGGCACCCGGCGTCGCGGCCGATGCGATCCGCCGCATCCTGCGCGCGGCGACGCAGAAGGTGACGCTGGTCGGCATCGCTCCGGTCACCAACCTGGCACTGGCGTTGGCGACCGAGCCCGGCCTCGCGGCGCAAGTGGAACAAATCATCCTGATGAGCGGCGCCTGGGGCGAGGGCAACGCGACGCCCGCCGCCGAGTTCAACGCGCTGAACGATCCCGAGGCACTGGCCGTGTTGCTCGCCTGCGGCCGGCCGGTGGTGTTCGCCACGCTGGAACTGACCGCCCAGGCGCAGGCCACCGGGGACCGCATCGCCGCGCTGCGTGCCGCGGGAACCGGCCATTGCCTGCGTGCCGCCTGCGATATCCAGGCGAGCGTGCCGTCCTCGCCCCGTCGCGGACATGGCGGCGGCGCGCCGCTGCACGACCCTTGCGCGATCGCCTGGCTGATCCGCCCCGAGCTTTTCGCCACGCGCGGATGCAGCGTTCGCATGGACCTCGGTCCCGGCCCCAGCCGAGGCCGCACCGTGATCGACCGCCGGAACCGCACCGGCGCGCCGCACAACGCCACGGTACTGGAAACGCTGGACGCCGACGGGTTCTTTGCGCTGCTGGCGGAGCGGTTGGCGCGCTTGCCGTGAACCGTGCGGCGGATCATTGCTCGCGCCTGCCCGCCATGGCGGCGACGGGCGCCCCCCTCACCTGACGATCCCCTTGCGTCCCACGATGCGCCGGGACTAGGTTTTCACAGTGATTCGGTCGTTGGCCACCGGCTGGGGAGATGCAATCATGTCACGGACAGTTCCGGATCGACGTTGCACCACCGTTCTGGCTACGTGTCTTGCCGTCGGACTTGCCGCCACCGGCTCGGCCCGCGCATCTGTCATCACCACCTCACCGACATTGCCGCTGCTTGGCATTCCCTATGGATCGCCCACCGGTCCCGGCTGCTTTTCCGCCATAGGCGTGTGCGTCACGCCCGGGACATTCACGCAGACCGCCATCGTGTCGTCGGGGTTCGGCCCCTCCGGGCAGGATATCGTTACCGACACCACGTTTACCGCCGCGCTGACAACGCTGACGAATGCTCCGCTCGGGTCGGTCGCTCTGACCGGAACGTTGGAGGAGGAGGTTCTGGGAAGAACATCCGCCACCGAACTCGGTACGTGGGCGACCGACCTCGTCGCGATGTCGCTGAGTGGCCCCGCGCTCGGCCACACCCTGACGCTGACGCTGGACTCATTGCATCCGTCCGTCGGCACGACGTCGATCGCGCCGTTCAGCAGTGGCAATGTCCAGGAATTCCAGGTCCAGAGCTTCTTCGATGTGTTCGTCGATCTGTCGCTTGACGGCGCGCACCCACGCAGTACCACCGTAGGGCCAATCCTGGTTGCCGCCGGCGTGCCCGAGCCGGCGAGCCTGACGCTGCTCGCACTGCCACTGCTGGCGCTTTCGGCGGCGCGTCGCCGGCGGCGCTGATCCGCCGGAGCTTGTGCTCCGCGCCTCGCATTGCGCCGGTGACGCCCGGGGCCGGCGCTGGCCGCGGCAGGTTTTGCGGACATCCGGCACGGCTGCCCTGACCGGGCTGTCATTGGGCGCGCGCCCATGGCACCCTGGCCAAGCCATCCCCGGCGTCAGTTCCGGGATTGTCGCACAGCAAGGAAAGATCATGCCGACGCTGACCGAAGCCGACCGGATCGAGGTCCAGGTGCTGGTGGACAACGTCACGGATTCGCTGTCCAGCACGCCGCCTTTCGTCACCCGCGAATGGCCCGCGCTGGTGCGCAAAGGCATGCGTCGGGTCGCCGGCGGCAGCCTGTGCTGCGCCAACCACGGCCTGTCGCTGGTGATCCGCGCCACCGCCGGCGACCGCACGCACACCGTGCTGTTCGACGCCGGACCGGTCGATTACGCCGTGGCACGCAACGGCGAGCGCCTCGGCATCGATTTCGGCGCAATCGAGACGGTGGTGCTGTCGCACGGCCATTGGGACCACGGCGGCGGCCTGCTGCAGGCGTTCGAGCTGATGGGTGCGGCGGCGCCGGACCGCAACGTGCCGATCTACCTGCATCCCGGCATGTTCGCCGAACGCGGCCAGCGCCAGCCGGATGGCGGCGTGCTGCCGACGGCCCTGCTGCCAACCCCGGAAGAGCTGGCCGCCGCCGGCGCCGCACCCGTGGTGACCGACGCGCCGCAGATCTTGCTCGATGCCATGTTCTACGTTAGCGGCGAAATCCCGCGGGTGACGCCATACGAGACCGGCCTGCAGGCCCATGTGCGGCGCGACGCGAACGGCGACTGGCAACCCGACCCGCTGCTGATGGACGAACGCTTTCTCGCCGTCGCGGTCAAAGGCAAGGGCATCATCGTGTTCTCCGCTTGCTCGCATGCCGGCGTGGTGAATGTGCTGACCCATGCACGCGCCTGTTTCCCCAGCCAGAAGCTTTACGCCGTGATGGGCGGCTTCCATTTGTCCGGCGAAACCGAGCGCTGCATCCCCGAGACGGTGCGCGACATCGCCGAATTCGGCCTGAGCGTGATCGCCGCGGGCCATTGCACCGGCTGGCGCGCGCTGAACGCGCTGACCCGAATGTGCGGCGAGGACATTGTGGCGCCGCTCGCCGTGGGCAAGATATTCGCGTTCTGACCCCAGGAGACCACCGCCGTGAATCCGGCCGAACTGCCCTTCGACGCCGACGCGATGCTGGATGGCCTGCGCGCCTGGGTGGAATGCGAAAGCCCCACCTACGATGCCGCGGCCGTCAACCGGATGATGGGCATCGCGTCGCGCGACCTGGCGATCGCCGGCGCGCGCATCGAACGGGTTGCCGGGCGCATGGGCTTCGGCGACTGCGTGCGGGCGAGCTTTCCGCATGCCACGCCGAACGAGCCCGGCATCCTGGTGACGGGCCATCTCGATACCGTGCATCCGATCGGCACGCTGCAAAAACTGGCGTTCCGCCGCGCGGGCAACAAGGCCTGGGGACCGGGCATCTGCGACATGAAGGGCGGCAATTACCTCGCGCTGGAGGCGATCCGCCAGCTTGCCCGCGCGCGGGTCGCCACCAGGCTGCCGGTCACCGTGCTGCTGACCTGCGACGAGGAAGTCGGCAGCCCCTCGACGCGCGACCTGATCGAGGCGGAGGCGTCGCGCCATCGCTACGTGTTGGTGCCGGAGCCGGCGCGCGCCGACGGCGGCGTGGTGACCGGCCGCTACGCCATCGCGCGGTTCAACCTGGAGGCCACCGGCCGGCCGAGCCATGCCGGCGCGCGGCTTGCCGAGGGCCGCTCGGCCATCAGGGAAATGGCCCGCAAGGTCGTCGAAATCGAGGACATGACGACCGAGGACTGCACGTTCAGCGTCGGCGTGATCCATGGCGGGGAATGGGTCAATTGCGTGTCCACCATCTGCACCGGCGAGGCATTGTCGATGGCCAGGCGGCAGGATGACCTTGATCGCGGGGTTGCCGCCATGCTGGCGTTGCGTGCCTCCGGGAACGACGTGTCGTTCCGCGTGACGCGCGGCGTGACGCGGCCGGTATGGGAACCGGACGCGCGCGGCATGGCGCTGTATGGCGTGGCCCGCGGCGTCGCGCGCGGACTGGGCTTCGACATTCCGCCGCAGAGTTCCGGCGGCGGCTCGGACGGCAATTTCACCGGCGCCATGGGCGTCGCCACGCTGGACGGTCTTGGCGTGCAAGGCGCCGGCGCGCATACGCTCGACGAGCACATCCTGGTGGACAGCCTGGCGCACCGGGGAAAACTGTTCGCCGGGATCCTTGCCGCGCTGGGCTGACATGGCGCGTTGGCGACGCTTGCGCCGGATGTGGCGGATCGTCGCGGGGCGCCCGCGACTGTTTTTGGGCTTCGCCTGCGGCCTGGTTATCGCGCCGCTGCTGCCGGCGACGTTCGGCCGCACGACCCGTGCCATCATCGCCTGGGACGCCGGCGTGATCGCCTATCTCGCGCTGTCGGCGCTGCTGTTCACCACGGAGCGCGCCGAACGCATGGCGAAAGACGCCGAAGCGCAGCAGGAAGGCGAATGGACCATTTTCGCGCTGACGGTTGCCGCGGTGGTGTTCAGCTTCGCGGCGATTGTCGGCGAATTCGCGGGCACGAAGGATGCGACCGGCTGGCAAAAGAACCTGCATCTCGCGCTGGTGGCGGTGACGCTGTTCGCATCCTGGCTGATGACGCACACGACGTTCGCGTTTCGCTATGCGCACGAGTATTACGCCAGGGACCGCGGCGGGCCGGATATCGACCGGGGGTTGGAGTTTCCTGGAGGGCGGCAACCGGACTATCTGGACTTCATGTATTTTTCACTGGTCCTGGGGATGACGTTCCAGGTCTCCGACGTGCAGATCACCGCGCGCAAGCTCCGGCGCCTGGCAGCGGTGCACGGGCTGCTGAGCTTCCTGTTCAACACGATCATCCTGGCGCTGACGGTGAACCTGGCCGCCGGGTTGCTGTAGCGCGGGACCGCCATGACCCAATCGGCCGATCCCGAGGCCACGGCTCGCGCTGCGCCGGGCGGGGATCGGCGGTCACCCCATCGCCGCGACATAACCGGATTGCGGCCCTGATACTAACGCAAGCATTACCGGAGTATCCGATTTTGGTAATGTGTCGGCGATGTGACTTGCCGCCCGGCCGGAAGTCGCGATTGGGCGCCTGCTCTGCGCGCATAAATGATGCGGCTGCGCTCCAGGGACCGAAAATCCAAGCCGGCGCCGGAAAGCGGAATTATTCGCATTGGCATTGTAACATATCCAGCACATAACTTTAATATACTGATTTGTATCAGACAGTGACTGCATTCTTCGGATTCAGGGAAGTCATCGTCGGCTGCGCCGGATGGACGCTGCGGGATCGGCAACGCTAAACGCGCCTGCGTCAAAACCATCCCATCAGCGGGAGAAACAGTTCAATGCCTCGGGAGTCCATTCGCGCCCGGTGCCTGCTTGCAGGCACCGCCTCTACGCTTGTGCTCATGTTGCTTGCCGTTACCAATCACGCCGCCGCGCAAGGCGCGGTGAACGCCGGCGAGGTCAGCGCCACCGGCACTGCCGGGGCGGTGGCGGGAACCACGGCGCAGCCGACTCAGGAACAGGTCTTCAAATCCGGCCAGACGGTTCGCGTGCTGGACCGCCAGCAGATGGACGCCGCCGGTCCGGTGGCCGGCGCGGCGCAGATTTTGTCCTATACGCCCGGGGCCAACGTCACCGGGTATGGCAACACCGGCGCCAGCAAATACACCATCATGCTGAACGGCCTGAACCAGGGCTGGGGCGGCTATGGCGGCTATACCGCCGATGGTTTGCTCGGTGTCACCTTCGACGGCGTGCCGGTCGTGGATCCGCTGACCGGCCTGTGGCAGTCGCCCACCATTCCGCAGACCAGCATGATCCAGAACACGACTGTGACCTACGGTCCTGGCGATCCGGTTGACCGCTGGTACACCAATGTCGGCGGGTCGGTGGAATTCACCCCGCTGCAGCCTACCGCGAAGCCAGGCGGCGACATGGCGGTAACCTATGGCAGCAATGACCAGCGCAACATATCGTTCGACCTGCGCACCGGAAGCTATCACGGCTGGTCCACCATCCTGGCCGGCGGCGCCGGCGAGGGCAACAGCTTCCGCACCGGGCCGGACGGATTCGCCAACCCGAACCACGACTACGCGATCTACCTGAAAACCGTGAAGACGTTCAATGGCGGCGACTTCACCCTCGGCGGCTACTACGCCAACAGCGGCGGCTATCGCCCGCAGGTGATACCGAAGACCGCCAATCCGGCGATCACCATCAACGGCCTGCCGGGCGCGACGCCATACAGCCAGCAGACGTCCGGCTTCTACAGCACGCCGGCGTTCGACTCGTACGAGAAGAACGACTTTAACCGGATGATGCTGGTGTACGGCCGGGAGAACTTCCAGCTCGATGCCGACACGACATTGCACAACCTGACCTGGTACATGCGCCTCGACCGGCTGCACTCCCGCCAGCACGACGTTTACAATCTGGGACCGCAGCAGGACGAGTGGAACGACCCGCACACCAACGTCTTTGGCGACAAGCTGTGGCTGACCGAGGTGCTGCCCTACAACACGGTGGACGTGGGAGCCTATTACATCCACGGCCTGTACAACAGCCGGCAGAACTTCTACAATCCGGACTTCGGCGGCGACCGGAACCTGGTCAACATCGGCGGCAAGATCCGCTCCTCCTACTACGACGAGGACCAAATCGCCGCGTTCGTGCAGGACGACATCAACCCGATCCCGATGCTGCACATCACGCCAGGCTTCCGCGTGGTGAACTACGACACGCAATATTCCAACAGCGTGTCGCAGGACTTCAACTATGCGCCAGGCGTTGTCCTGAGCTCGCATTGCCCGTCCACCCTGGCCTCGACGCCGGGCAATACCGCCGACCAGAGCGCGTCGTGCGGCAACCACCAGGCCCGCACCGGCGTCGAACCGTCCATCGACGTGACCCTGCAGCCATTGTCCTGGCTGACAGTGTATGGTGGGTACCTGGTGACCCAGCGCGCTCCGGAGGTTGGCGGCGGCGGCGGATTGTTCCAGAGCGTCGATCCGGGCAGCTACAAGCTGGCCCTGGGGCAGTATTACCAGCTCGGCTTCAAGGTCCACGTGGACCACGCCGGGGTGTTCAACAAGCTGCTGTTCGGTGCCGCATATTACCATATCCGCTACGCCAAGCAGGAAATCGACACGACGTTGGGGAACGGCGACACCATCTCGGCCAACGGCACTTCGGTCTATAACGGTGTCAACATGTTCCTGGACGACGACCCGATCGACAACCTGCATCTGTTCGCCAACGCCAATATCGAGGCCGCGACCTACAGCAGCTTCGTCACCGGGGGCGTCAGCTACAACGGCACCACGGTGCCCTACGTACCGCGGGCCACATTGAACGTCGGCACGTCCTACGACATCACGCGCGGCGGCGTGCTGATCGAGCCGCGCGCCTGGTACCAGTACGTCGGTACGCAGCACGTGTTCGACAACTCGATCGGCGCACCGAGCGGGCAGACCATGGCCTCATACGGGACGTTCAATCTGGCGTTGAAGACGGTGGTGCCGCTGAACCTGGGCGGCGCGGTGGGGATACGCTACATGGATTTCGACCTGACCATGCTGAACGTGCTGAACAAGCAATACAACGAGTACGAGTACATCTCCTCGGGTGCCTATTTCGGCACGCCGACCGGCGGTTACACGCTGGCCTATCCAGGTGCTCCGTTCACCGTTTACGGCACGATCGGCGTGCATTTCTGACGTAGCGTTGTCACCATGGCTTCGTGCGTTCCCGCGGCCGTCTCTTCCGGGCGGATCCGTGGGAACATCTATTGCCGGGAGACTGGACGTTGAACCTTGGTTACTTGCGGCACCTCGCGGATTATTCCGACGGTGTACTATACGCACTGGCGCTGCTGCTGCTGGTGGCGCTGGCGGTGACGCTGGACCGGTTCTGGTTCCTGCGCCGGACCATCCTGAGCGGCCAGCGTGTGGTGCGCGAGATCGGCCGGCAGCCGACGCTGGGGGCGGCGGAACTGGAGACCCTGCGGCAGCGCGCCGGCGCCTTGCCGGAGGCCGCCCTGCTCGCCGCGGCGCTGAGCCATCTCGACCTGCCGGCGGAAGCATTGTCCGGCCGGCTGGACGAGGCGATCATGCTGTTGGCGCCCCGCATCGACCGGCGGATGTGGGTGCTGGACACGATCGTCACCTTGGCGCCGCTGCTGGGGCTGTTCGGCACAATCATCGGCATGTTTCATGCCTTCTCCGTGCTGGCCCAGCCCGGCCATGCGCCCACCGCCGTGACCGCCGGGGTGGCCGATGCGCTGGTGGCGACGGCGAGCGGCATTTTCATCGCCATGCTGGGACTGGCCGCGTTCAATGCGCTATCCGATCGGGTTCGCATTGTCCTGCTGCAACTGGATACCGTGAAGACGATGGTGCTGAACCGGCTCGCCGCGCCGGACCGTCGCGGCGCGGGCAGCCTGGCGGCGGAGCCCAAGCCGCTGCGCGCGGTCGCCGCCGGGGAGTAGGCCGATGAAGCTGCGCTATTTCGAGTACCGCAAGGGCCGGATCGAGATCATTCCGATGATCGACGTGATGCTGTTCCTGCCGGTGTTCTTCATCATCGTCACCTTGCAGATGATCCCCGATTCGGGGGTGGACCTGGCATTGCCGCAGTCCAGCCAGGTGCGGCATTTGCCGCGCCCCAAGGTGACGGTGAACCTGCTGGCCGATGGCAGCATACAGGTGAAAGGCCGGACCCTGACCGCCGATGCGCTCGCCGCGCTGCTGGCCGGCGACGGCGATCCGGCCAAGACACAGGTGACGATCGCCGCCGACAAACGGGTCGCGTTCCAGTATTTCGTTGCGGTGATGGACGCGGCCCGCAAGGCCGGGGTGAGAGATATCGGTGTCGCCGCGCAGCCAAGCGCCTCGGTGGCGAATCAGGCCGGGGCGGATCAAACCGGATCGGAGCCGCCAGGCTCGGGGCAACCGGCTACATCGCCCGCTGCGCCGGCTTCTGCCCCGACCGCTGCCGGCGAGCCGCAAGCCGCACCGGCCGCGGCGCTCCAGGCGCCAGCCGCGGCCCCGGCCAATCGCGGCACGCCACCAGCCGCGCCGGCCGGTTCCAGCCCGGCCACGACAACGCGCTGACCGCATGACAAGGCCAACGCCTCCCGGCTCCGGAGACGGGGAACCGGCGGTCAGGCTGCGCGACCCAACGTCGTGGCGCGTGGGGTTCCTGGGTCCGCTGGCGGTAGCCGCGCTGCTGGAGGCCGGACTGGTGGTCGCAATCGTCCGTATCGCGCCGCAGGCGGGTGTGACCGCCGCATCACATCCCGAGCGGGTGCGGATCGAGATGCTGGCGCCGAACCCGCCACCGCCGACGCCGACGCCACCGAAGCCACCCACGCCGCCACCGCCAAAACCACCACCGCCACCACCGCCACCACCACCACCGCCGCCAAAACCGCGGCCACCACCGCCCAAGCCGGAGCCACCACCACCGCCGCCGAAACCGGAGCCCGTGGCCAGGCCGAAGCCTCCGCCGCGGCACAAGCCGCCACCACGCCCCAGGCCGCGGCCGGTGCTGCATCGGACGCCGCCGCCCAGCCCCGAGCCAGCTCAGCCGCCGCCACCGCGCCTGCCCGCTCCGGCGGCGCATCCGGCACCCTCGCCCGCCGCCGTCGCAAGCATGTTGATGCAGTACGCCGCGCTGCTGAACGGCAGGGTGCAGCCTCGTCTCGAGGTGCCGGTACTGGTGCGCATGATGCATCTGTCCGGCGCCGCCGTGCTTGCGATCCGGGTCGCGCCGGACGGCAGGCTGATCGGCGTTTCGGTGGCCCGGTCCTCTGGCATCGGCGCGATCGACCGCGCCGCCGTCGCGGCGGTGCAGGCCACCCATCTGCCGGCATTCTTGGACGGCATGCCCAGCCACCCGGTGACGTTCGACCTGACGGTGCGGCTGACCGGGTCGTGACCGGCGAAGGCCAGGCCGCGCGGTTGGCGTCGCTGTTCCACCGGCGTCGGATGGGCGTCCCGGCCTCCGCGATCTTACCGCCCGCCGTCCACCTGCAGGATCTGTCCATTCACGAACCCGGCCAGGTCCGACGCAAAGAACAACACCGCGTTGGCGATGTCCTGCGCCGTGCCGAGCCGCTGCATGGCGATGCGCTGCACCAGCGCCTTCTGGCCCTCCGGCCCGTAGCTGTCCCACTGCCGTTCGGTCGCTTCATTGGTGCGGATGAAACCAGGAGCGACCGAGTTCACCGTGATGCCGAACCGCCCCAGCTCGTGCGCGAGCTGGCGCGTCAGTCCCACCACCGCGTGCTTGGCGCTGCAATAGGCTTGCACGCCGGTCAGCGATGGCTGCAGCCCGGCACCCGAGCTGATGGTGACGATGCGCCCGCCGCCGGCCTGCTTCATGCCAGGCGCGGCGGCGCGGCACAGCGTGAAGGCGGCATTGACGTTGATGTCGAAGATGGTGTTCCAATCCGCATCCGATACGTCCTCGACGGGCTTGAATTGCTGTCCGGCCACGCCGCCGGCATCGTTCACCAGCACGTCGATCGCGCCGCCGGCCTGGGCCTCGATCGCGCCGATCCACGCCGCGGCGGCGGCACGATCGCGCAGATCCACTGCCCGCGCGACGATGCCGCCCGGTGCCGCGGTCTGCGCCAGTTCGTCGGCCGACAGATCGGTGGCAAACACGCGCGCGCCCAGCCGCGCAAAACTTTGCGCGATGGCGCGACCGAAGCCGTGCCCCGCGCCGGTGACCGCAACCGTCTTGCCATCGAAACGGACATTCATGCCGCCGCGCTCCCGCCGAAGCATCCTGCCCACCCGGCGATGCGCAATCCATGCGACGGACCACGAATCGCCACGCCGTGTTCGCACACAACATCGACGCAGGTGACACCATGCCCCGCACGTTTCAGCCGGGCCACGGCCGAGCCGCCGATCGCGTCGGCACCCCGGATCGGAAGCGCCGCGGCCATCTCACCACTCCTCCAGCAAGGCGCGCGTCTCGCGCACGGCGACCTCCCAAAGTTCCAGCATTTCCGAGTCGTCGCGCTGATAGCGGCCGCCGAAATTGCCGTCGTCGAGCATCAGCCGCACCTCGAAAGGCGGCAGCGCGCGCAGCCGGTCCACATCGACCATCGGCTTGGCGCCCTCTACCGGTTCGCGATTCGGCAGGCGTGTCCAGGGAAAATTCTCCATCCAGCTCGCATGGCCGGCGACCGGATCGATGCGCTGCACCACCGCCGCGGTCAGCGGCGCGCGCCACCAGTCATGCACGCGCACCCGCGCATCGGGGTTGTCCATCATCCATTCCTGCGCCAGCGACGTGGCCGGCTGGTTGCCGCCATGGCCGTTGACGACCAGCACGCGGCGGAAGCCGGTGTGCTTCAGGCTGTCCAGCACGTCGCGCAGCAGCGCGGCGAAGGTCGCCACGCGCAAAGTCACGCTGCCGGAGAAGCCGGTGAAATACGGTGTCAGGCCATACGGCAGGACAGGGAACACCGGTATGCCGAGCGGCTCGGCCGCCTCGACCGCGATCCGTTCGGCGAGGATCGCATCGGTCGTCAGCGCCAGGCCGGCATGTTGCTCGGTGCTGCCGAGCGGCAGCACACAGCGATCGTCATGGCGGACCCAGTCCTCGACCATCCGCCAGTCCATTTCGGCAATGCGCATTCCGTCCCCCCGACCGCAAGCGAGGCGGAACGCTGGAGAGAGAAGGCTCTCCCGTCAATGTCGGCTGGTAAACCTCTCCCGCACGCACTGCGCCAGAGGTCGAGATGCGGACCACCGTGGGTGAGCGTGCCGCGTGCCGAACCGGCCACCGCCACCCGCGCCGCTCAGGCGTCTCGACCTCTCCCACTTCGTGGCCGAGGTGTTCAGGATGCCTTTGCCGGCTTGCTGTCGTTCGCTGCGGTCGGCCGGATGACGCTGCTGATCGTGTCGCGCAGCACGGTCACCTTGATGTTCGGTGCGATCTCGACCTCGATCTCGCTCGACGCCACCTGTTTGCCGTCCTTGTCCTGCACCATCGGCACCCGCTGCACCGTGCCGAGAATGCCGCCGCCGGTCACCACCCGGTCGCCGCGCTTGATCGCCGAGATCATGCTCCGCGCCTCTTTCTGCTTCTGCTGCTGCGGCCGGATCAGCAGAAAGTAGAACACCGCAAATATCAGCACCAGCGGCAGGAACGAGGTGGCGCTGCCCAGCATGCTGCTGGCGTCCTGCGCGTAGGCGGGGGAAATCAACATTTATCCGGGTCCTTGCGGTGATCGCGCCGGGACCATAGTTTCCGCCCCCTTTGCGTCAAGCTTTGCCGGAACCGCCCCCGGCGGGCCGCCACCTCGTGGACCACCGCCGCATGGACCAGCGCCTTATCGAGCTTGCCACCCGTATCGCCGAGGCGCTGGAACGCCTCGCCCCGCCGCCCTTGCCCGCGATGGCGCTGGAGGTGGCGGAGGCGTTCGTCTGGCACCCAGCCCCACCCCATCTCGCGCCGGTCGCGAACGTGTCGCGCGTCGATATTTCCCTGCTGCACGGCGTAGAACGCCAGAAGCAGATTCTGCTCGACAACACGCTGCGCTTCGGCCGCGGCCTGCCCGCCAACAACGCCATGCTGTGGGGCGCGCGCGGCATGGGCAAATCGTCGCTGGTCAAGGCGGTGCACGCGGTGGCGAACGCCCAGCTTGGCGGCCTGCTGGCCCTGGTGGAAATCCATCGCGAGGACATAAGCTCGCTGCCCGACCTGCTGACCGTGCTGCGTGGCCAGCGACGCCGCTGCCTGATCTTGTGCGACGACCTGTCGTTCGAACGCGAGGACGCCGACTACAAGGCGCTAAAATCGGTGTTGGAGGGCGGCATCGAGGGACGGCCGGACAACGTGCTGTTCTACGCCACCTCGAACCGCCGCCACCTGATGCCGCGCGACATGATCGAAAACGAACGCGCCACCGCGATCAACCCGTCCGAGGCGACCGAGGAGAAGGTGTCGCTGTCGGACCGGTTCGGCCTGTGGCTGGGTTTTCACAACTGCGACCAGGATACCTTCTTCGCCATGATCGACGGCTATGCCGCCGCCATGCAACTGCCGATCGGCGCGGACGCATTGCGCGCGCGGGCCGTGGAATGGTCGGTGACGCGCGGCGCGCGCTCGGGTCGCGTGGCCTGGCAATTCATCCAGGATTTGGCAGGGACGTTGGGGGTGAAGCCGGGCTGAATGAAGCTCGCCGCCAGGCGGCGGGACGCCGCGATCCGGGCGAGAAGTGCGGCTTCCAGTACGGCGAGGATCCGTTTGTCACAGCATATGTGGCGGCACCTTGCGGCCGGCCGGAGCTTCGGCAGGAAAAGGATCGCGGCGGTGATCGCCAGCCCGCGCCGGAACTCGCCCGTTTCGGATCCGGCGCCGAGCGGATACCTCACGAACTCGCCGCGAACTCCGGATCGCGCAACATTGCGCCCGACAAGTGCACCAGTTGCGACCGGGCCGGCAACGCCTCAGTAGCGTTCGCCATGACGTACCATTGCTGCGGCGGATGGTACGAGGGCAGCGATATGCCCACCATGCCCGTTTCTACCCATACCAAACAGCGAGGAACCGTCTTTCTTTACGCGGGCTGGTGTCACAGTACGAAATTCCGCTCCCCGCCCGGAAGAGCGGCCCACCGCCTTGTCATCCCCCTGCGCTTCCCCTCCGCTCCGCCCCCGGGCACTCTCCCCCGCATGCGCAGCCTGCTCCGAGGCATCGCCCGCCTCCTCTCCGCCATCGGCGTCGCTCTCCTCCTCATCGCGACCCTGATTGGCGGCGCGCTTTGGTTCACTCTGCCCCGTTCCCACCAGCTTGCCCGCATCGCCGGCCTCTCCGCCCCGGTGGACGTTACCTTCGACGCCGACGGCATCCCCCGTATCCGCGCCGCCAACGAGATGGACGCCGCCGCCGCGCTCGGCTTCGTCCACGCTCGCGACCGCATGTTCGAGATGGACCTGATGCGCCGCAACGCCTCCGGCCGCCTGTCGGAACTCGCCGGGCCGGCGACCCTGCCGCTCGATCGCCTGATGCGCACGCTCGGCCTGCGCCGCGCCGCCGAGGCCGACTACGCCGCCCTCCCCGCCGACACCCGCGCCATCCTCCAAGCCTACGCCAACGGGGTGAACGCCTGGATCGCCCTGCGCGGCCGGTTCGCCGCCCCGGAGTTCCTGCTGTTCGGCGCCCCCGAGCCCTGGAGCCCGGTCGACTCCCTGCTCTGGGCCAAGACCATGGGCCTGTGGCTGTCGCTCAACTGGCGCACCGAGTTGTCGCGCCAGGCGCTGGCCGGCCGCGTCCCGCGGCAACTCATCGACGAGCTGTGGCCGGACGAAAGCGGCCCCGGCCACCCGCAGGCGTCGCTGTCCCTGCCGCGCCAGTTCGCCGACGCCGCCGCGCGGCTGGAGCAGGTGCTGCCCCGCTTTCCCTCGCCCTTCACCCTGCCTAACTCCGCCTCCAACGAATGGGCGGTGGACGGACGGCACACCGCCACCGGAGCGCCGCTGCTGGCCGGCGACCCGCATCTGGCGTTCGGCTTCCCCGCCATCTGGTATCTCGCGCGCATCGACACGCCGGACCTGACGTTGGTGGGCGCCACCGCCCCGGGAGTCCCCGGGCTGGTGCTGGGCCATAATGGCCACATCGCCTGGAGCTTCACCACCACCGGCGCCGACACCCAGGACGTGTTCGTCGAGACCCCGGTCGGCACCGGCGAATACCAGACGCCGGACGGCCCCCGGCCGTTCACCGTCCGCCAGGAGCGCATCAAGGTCCGCGGCCGGCCCGACGAGGTGCTGACCGTCCGGAGCACCCGCCACGGCCCGGTGATCAGCGACCTGCTGGGCCGCGGCGGCAAGAGCCCTTCCAACGGCCCTGTTCTGGCCGTGTCCATGGCCAGCCTCGCACCCGGCGACACCGCCGCCGCCGGGCTGTTCGCGCTGAACCGCGCGCGAACGGTCCAGCAGGCGGGTGCCGCCGCGGCGGAGATCACCTCCCCGGTGCAGAACCTGCTGGTGGCCGATCGGCACACCATCGCGCTGTATGTCACCGGGCGGGTGCCGATCCGCCGCGCCGGCGACGGCGCGGCACCGGTGCCGGGCGGCGACGGCGCGCATGACTGGATCGGCTGGGCGTCCGGCGACCAGTTGCCGCACTACGTCTCACCGGCCAGCGGCCGGCTGGTGAACACCAACGAGCGCATCGCTCCGCCCGACTTCCCGGTGTTCCTCGGCGGCGACTGGTTCGGCGACTGGCGCGCCCGCCGCATCCGCCAGTTGCTGGATGCGCCCGGCTGCTGCACCGTCGCCGGCTTCGCCCGGATGCAGACCGACGTGGTGAGCAGTTTCGCGCAACAGGTGCTGCCCGTTTTGCTCGCGGTGCCGCCGCAGCCCGGCCACGCGGGCAACGCACAGACGCTGCTGCGCGGCTGGGATGGCGCGATGACCATGGACGCGCCGCAGCCGCTGATCTTCAACGCCTGGATGATGCGGTTCTATGCCCTGGTGCTGCACAAGGCCGGCATCCCGATAGCCGACGGCGGCCCTCTGCCGGACTTCGTCGCCTTTGTGCTGTCGCCGCCCGGTGCCCATTGGTGCGGGGGCGACTGCAACGCCGCCCTGGCCGAGGCCCTGAAAACCGCGGTGGACGAACTCTCCGCCCGGTTCGGCCCGGACCAGGCCGCCTGGCGCTGGGGCACCGCCCATCCGGCGGTGTTCGCCCACCCGATGCTGCGCGCCATCCCGTTGCTCGGCGCGCTGACCACGCTGTCGATCGCCAGCCCGGGCGACGACACAACCATAGACCGAGGCACCCCGCGCTTCCGCGACTTCACCTCGGTACACGGCGCCGCCTATCGCGGAGTTTACGACCTCGCCGACCTCGACCGCTCGCTGTTCGTCATCGCTCCCGGCCAGTCCGGCAATCCGCTCAGCCGGCTCAGCCGGAATTTCATGACGCGGTGGCGCGATGGGGCTACCATCACCATCGGACCGCAGCCAACCAGCGTCATCGCGACAATCCACCTGATCCCATGATCTACCGCATGCCAGTCCCGGACGATGACCTGCTCACCCAAGGCGTGGTGACGCGCCGCGTGTTCGCCTGGTTCCTCGACCTGCTGCTGCTCGCGCTGATCATGCTGGTGCTGTGGCTGGCGTTGATGCTGTTCGGGCTGCTGACGCTGGGGCTCGGCTTTCCGATGCTCGGGCTGCTGCCCTTCGTGCCGTTCTGTTACAACGTGCTGTTTCTGGCCGCACCGTCCAGCGCCACGCCGGGCCAGCGAATGCTTGGCCTGCTGGTGCGGCGCAACGACGATCTCGGCCGGCCCACGGCGCTCCAGGCGGTGATCTCGACCATCGTGTTCTACCTGACGTTCGCCCCGCCCCTCGACCTGCTGCTGCTGATCGTGCTGGTCACGGTCCGCCGTCGCGCGCTGCACGATCTGGCGAGCGGGCTGGTGGTTGTGCGCACCGAGGCGGTCCAGCCATTGACCCCGCCCTTCGGCTACGGGAACATCCAAGGCGGGTCCCCGTACGCATGAGCTATAAACCTCCGCGCCGGCCGCAATTCTTCTACACGACGGCCCCCTTGCCCTGCCCCTACCTGGCGGGACGGACCGAACGCAAGGTGGTCACCGAGATCACCGGCCCGGATGCCGACGCCCTGCACGACAGGCTGTCGCGCGCCGGCTTCCGCCGCAGCCACAACATCGCCTACGCTCCGGTCTGCCCGTCCTGCCAGGCTTGCGTGCCGATCCGCATCCCGGTCGCCAGCTTCCAGCCCGACCGCACGCTGCGCCGCATCGCCCGCGCCAACGCCGCGCTTGAGGGATTCGAGGTGCCTTCCCGCGCCACGGCGGAGCAATTCCAGCTCTTCCAGCGCTACCAGCAGGCGCGGCACGGCGAGGGCGACATGGCGACCATGAGTTTCTACGACTACCGCGCCATGGTCGAGGACACCCCGATCGAAACCTTCATCGTTGAATTCCGTGACCCCGACGACCGCCTGGTAGGCGCCTGCCTGACCGACAGGCTGGGGGACGGGCTATCGGCGGTGTACAGCTTCTTCGCACCGGGGCTGGAAAAACGCTCGCTCGGCACCTACGCGATCCTGTGGCTGATCGAGAGCGCGCAGTCGGCCGGGACGCCGTTCGTGTATCTCGGCTACTGGGTGCCGGAGAGCCGCAAGATGGCCTACAAGTCGCGCTTCCGCCCCAGCGAGATCCTGGTCGGCGGCACCTGGCGCATGATGACCGACGCCGATCTGGACGTGGGCGAGGCCGAGGACGCGGTCCTGGTGCCGGAGTCGGCGGAGTAATTCCAGGCGCCCCAAAGACTGACGTACGCGCACGGCCGGCCGCCTGACGAGTCAGCCTTTCGGGCGGTTGGCACTAAAGCCGGCGTCGCCATATTCGATCCGCCGGCCCGGACCATGGCCGCCTTTCTTCAGTGTGGGCACTCCGCTCTTGCCGCGGACGGGAGCGAAACTGCGCATTGGCTTGGACCAGTTACCGAGGTCGTTTTCGATCCCATCCCCAAACATCTTATTACAGGTATCGCACCCGTAGACACTCTCGATGCTCTCGTTGCCCAGAGGCTCGGGGACGCATGCCGCGAAGCCGTGCTTACGCCGATAGCCGAAGCACCGGGCGGCGCAGCTATCAATGCGTCGTCAGGCGAGACGCTACAGGAAGTCGACGAACCGACCTCCCGCTATTCCTTGGACGACATCGACGCTGGGAGTGTCGCGGGGCACAAGGTCGGATTTGATTCCGCCCCCTATCGGGTGACCGGCCAGGTCGAGGTGACCCTGCACTGGCGCCGAACTTCATGTTCCCCCACCTCGGCCGTTTGCGGACGGCCAAGAGCGTCAGTATGGTGCAACTGGCAACACGGAAACCTGACCATGGACACTGCCCCTGGCGACATTCTGAGCCGCCATTCGGTGCCCCGCCACCGCTTGACGCTGGACGACTATCATCGCCTGGGCGAGGCCCGCATTCTGGGCGAAGACGATCGTGTCGAGCTCCTTGAAGGGCAACTGGTGGACATGTCACCGATCGGGCCACGCCACGCGCTTGCCGTCGATGCGCTCAACGAGTCGCTGATCAAAGCTGTCGCCGGACGAGCCTGGGTCAGGGTGCAGAATCCGATAGAACTGGGCGACGGGACTGAACCGCAACCAGACTTCGCCCTGGTCAGGCGCCCCTGGCGCGGTTATCCTGGCGCGCACCCACGGCCGGAGGACATCTTCCTGTTGGTCGAGGTGGCTGACACAAGCCTGGAGACCGACCGCGGGGCCAAGCTGGAACTGTATGCGAGGGCGGGAATCCGCGAGTTCTGGATCGTCGATCTGACCACGGACGGCGTGCTTGTCCAGCGAAATCCAAGCGGCAACCGATACGAGTCGGTGACAAGAGTTGAGCCCTCCGGCATTCTGGAAGTTAAGGATCTACCTGGCGTGATGATTCCAGCGGCTTCGCTGTTCGCATAGACCACTGGAAACAACCCTGCTGAGACGTGGCCGCCCCGCCTGCCAGTGGTCCGGCCCCAGCGCCCCAATTTGAAAATCCCCCCCCCTGGCCTAGTTAGCATAACTGACACACAATCCGCCGATGAGCGACCTCCAACGACGCGGACACCCCCGACCCGACCCTGCCGCTCCCGCGCCACATCTGCTGCCAGCTCGTGCACACCCTCACCGCCCTGCTGCGCCCGCCGCTCGCTGACACCCAAGAGGCCCCGGCCGCCCGCAACCCGCGCCGGCCCTAACCGCCTCTCACCCCGCGCGGTCCCGTCTCCCATACCGCAAAACGAGACACCGATGAGACGTTCCAGTCCGTCCCCGCCGCACGCTTCCCACAACCACGAAAGCCACTCGCGCCGCAGGCCGGCTGCACCCCAAAGCCAGGTATTGCTCCACCATCTTCTCATCCCATGGGGTATCATCTCACCCACCACGGAACGAGACATCCATGAGACGCCACAGCCTCACCGCATCCGCCGCATGTCAGACCCCAAGGGCGACATCCGCTCCACCACCTTCTCATTCGGTGCGCCATCACCTCACACACGGCGAAACGAGACGCTTATGAGGCACCATCGGCTTCCACCGTGGAACCATCCGTGCCCGTCACCCCAGAGCATTCGGCCGGCCCGATTACCCTCCGCCGCGGCGTTGACGTGGCTTGACCTCTCCCGTTTCGCGGGGAAGGTAGGTTCATGACCGCCGAACCTGACTGGCTGATTTGGGCGCGCGAAATCCAGGCGACGGCGCAGACCGGCCTGGCGTTCTGCAAGGACCCGTACGACATCGAGCGCTACCATGCGTTGCGCGCCCTGGCCGTGCGCATCCTGGCCGCCCGCACCGCTGCTCCAGCCGAGCGCATCGAGGCGTTGTTCGCCTCCGACCCCGGGTATGCGACGCCGAAAGTGGATGTGCGCGCGGCGGTATTCGACAAGGCGGGCCGCATCCTGCTGGTCCGCGAGGTGCAGGATGGCGGACGCTGGACGATGCCCGGCGGCTGGGTGGACGTGAACCAGACCCCGGCCGAGTGCGCGTTGCGCGAGGTAACGGAGGAATCCGGCTATGTCGCGCGGATCGTGAAGCTCGCCGCGGTGTGGGACCGGGCGCGGCAGGGCCACCCGCCCGGTCCGTTCTCGATCGTCAAATTGATGTTCGTTTGTGCGCTGGCCGGCGGGTCGCCGGCCACCAGCCTGGAGACCTGCGGCACCGGCTGGTTCGCCGAGGATGCGCTGCCCGACGACCTGTCGCGCGGCCGCACCCTGCCGCACCAGCTCGCCCGCATGTTCGCGCATTGGCGGCAGCCGGAGCTGCCGACCGCGTTCGAATGATTACGCGGCGAGCGGCAGCAGCGCCGCCCAGAGGGCCACGAGGCCAGCCGCGATCGCCGCCGCAATAAGCATCTGTCGCATGATCGCGCGTCCATTGTGACGGTGACGGGCCAGCGCCGGGCGCGGCCTCGCGGCATCGCCGGCGTGCACCTCACCGGGTTTCCCGGGTGCTCGGAAGCCTGAGCTGAGCCACATCGCCACGCCACCTGTTCATCGGCACCGACATCGCCCGGCGCCGCAGCGTGATTAGGGCGCGGCGGCCGATACGCGCAACACCGGAATGAGTTCGGCTGTTTGCGGCGAATGTGGCAGGGCTTTCCTGCGACATGCGAGGTCGGCTTTTCCGGAAAATGCCCCGCCTTTCTTTGCCGCTCTTGTATCTCGGGGCGGGACATGGCGCGGCGTTCGGCCGGCAGGCTATGCTGCCGCGCATGCTCAGCGAGGCCCAACGCCGCTTCCTGGACGCCGGACGCGTGGCCCATCTCGCTACCGCGGACGGCGGCGGCGCGCCGCACGTCGTGCCGGTTTGCTATGCGATCGCCGGCGCCACGCTCTACGTCACCATCGACGAGAAGCCGAAGCGGCGGGACGTGCCGCTGAAGCGGCTGCGCAACATCCAGGCCAACCCGGCGGTTGCGGTTACGGTCGATCGCTGGGACGAGGACTGGACCCGCCTGGCCTGGGTGATGCTGCGCGGCCGTGCCGAGATCCTGCATGACGGCGCGGAGCATGACCGCGCCCAGGCGCTGCTGCGCGCGCGCTATCCGCAATATCGCACGATGGACCTGGCGCCGCTGCCGGTGATCGCGCTACGCATCGAACGCGCCACGGGGTGGGGGAAGCTCGCCGAAGCGTAAACCTCGCCCGCGAAGCGGGGTTGCGCCGCAACACGGACCGACGCGCCGCGCCGCGCCGGGTGAAGGTGCAACGTTCCGACCCGTTCACCGTCGCCGCCCACGGATCGCGACCTCTCCCGCTTCGCGGGCGAGGTGTACTTGCGAACCTTCCCGTTCCCGCCCACACTTCGCCGCGCCAAAAACACCAAAGGGGGAAACCGATGTCGTCACCCACGCTGCGGCACGCCGTCGCCAGCGCGGTTGGCCTGCTGTTTGCGGCCAACACCGCGCTCGCCGCGCCATACATGATCGTCGGCAACGACGAGAAGATCATCTGGGACGATCAGGGCAAGCCGATTATCTCGCCGAGCGGCAAGGACACCGTGCAGATCGTTGACCTGGCGAAGCCCGAGGCGCCGAAGATCGTCGCCACCTTGCAACTCGAGAACTCGATCGTCGGGCCGCCGACCAACCTTGCCATCTCGCCCGACAACAGCATCGCGCTGGTGGCGGATTCGATGACCGTGGTGGACGACAACGGCACGCGCAAGATGGTGCCGACCGACAAACTGTTCGTCATCGACCTCAAGGCCAACCCGCCGAAACTCGCGGAGACGCTGACGCTGGGCAAGCAGCCCTCTGGCCTGTCGTTCAGTCCGAAGGGCGACATCGCGCTGGTGTGCAACCGCGCCGACGGCACGATCAGCGTGTTGAAGATCGCCGGCACGCAGGTGACGCAGATCGGCACGATCGCGATGGGCGGCAGCGTCTCGACGGTCGAGTTCACCCCCGACGGCAAGCACGCCCTGGCGGTCAAGTCGCCGGACAACCACGTGGCAGTGCTCGACGTGAACGGTGACAAGGTGACCTACAACAAACTCGACCTGCCGATCTATCTGTTCCCCTACAACGTCGTGGTCACGCCGGATTCGAAGCTGGCGATCACCGCCGACAACGGCTTCGGAGGGACAGCCGACGGCAATTGTGCTCCCGGTCTGCCTGGGTGACATCGCGCGTCACCCGCTGCAGATACATCAACCCCATGATCGGGTTCTGCAGCATGCGGGTCATCATGTTGGCGGCTGCCGGTATGCTCGTACCCATGTAGGCCGCCATATCGGCAAGCTGGGGCAACAGCTTCTTTATCTGGTCCCCCGTCAGGCCGGCGACCTTGGCGACTTCCACGCCACCCTGGATAATCTGATCGGGGCTAAACAGCGTGTTGCGCGACACTTTCTGGGCAGCGGCGTCCAGGCCTCCCAGCGATATTTTGCCTTGTTCTCCCAACGCCTTGAGAGTGGCGTTCAGGCGTACACCTTGGGCTTCAAACCGGGCGTAAGACTGCACAGAGTCTTTCAAGCGGTCGCCCACAAGGCCGATAACACCGGCTGCTGCTATGCCGGCCGGGCCCATCTCCCCGAGCACAGTGCCGAACTTGCCGAGAGACATCGCGCCTTCGCGGAGCTTCTCGCCCAGCATGCTGTGGGCCGAGGCGAATAGGCGCACCACGTAGGACGCCTCGCGCAACTCGTCGGCCGACTCCTTGGTAGCCGTTTTGTGGGCCAACACAGCAGTCGTCGCGCCGCGTATGGCGGTTGTCGCCGACACATGCGCGTTTTGCAGGGCGCGCGTTACGACGGCCAAATCGGTGATGTTGGACGACAGCTGCTTGAACGCGGCCGACGCCTCGTCTTGCATTTTTACAGTAAAAAGCAGGTCGCCGCTGTTGCCGGACACAGGTCACCCCACGGTATCGTAGGGCAGAACCTAATGGCGGCAGTATGGACAAGCGGCCTTGTGCCCCTGTGTGGGGCGATCAGCGTGCAATTGAGTGCAGCGGGTTCTATATCTGCATCAAGGGATACGCACTTGCACAGGCGTGACCGTATCACCCTCTCCAATAAGTCTTGAACAGCCGCGATAGTATTTTCCGTTTATCATGCAGATACTGACCCCTCGAACAACCACTGTGGTGGAGTAGGGCGCGGGGGCGTCTTGGGTGTAAGCGGTATCGCTTACTGTGGCACCAGGATCAACATACTTCACCAGGAAAGTAACAGTCTCGTTTTGTCGCGGGCCTTTTATTTGAGCGTCCCACATCAGCTCGGTCAGAACCTTGTCTGATGTGTTTTTCACGAACATGGTGACGGTGTCTTCGCCGCAGCAACCAATAAGCGCCCCCATCTTGAACAGCGGTTCCATGTAAGTTTTCTCAGTTTTAGCGCGGGGTGCCGTAAAACCTGGGTGGTGGGCCCTACCATCCAACCACACTGCACCAAGAAACAACAACACCACGCCTCCGATCCGAAGCATAACTTTCACAGCGGGATCCATCTCTTGTGCCTCCCTTGGTTTCGCTGGGCGACCCTGCGCCGTGCCGCAACGGTCTGTCAATACGTTACGCGGCCAGGGGCAGTTTGGCGTGGACGTACTGCCGTACGATGGTCATAAGGCCTTCTTCCCGGTTTTCGTACCGGCCGCCCTTGATCGAGGCGCCGGCCCGCAGCAGGGCTTCTTCCAGTTCGTTGGCCTCGGCCTTCGTCAGGAAGAACGTCTTGGCGATCAGCTTCTTGTGCTTGCCGGTCTTGAGGTACTTCGCCAGATCGGCCGAACTGTGCACGGTCGCGTAGGCGATAGCCTTTTTGGCGCCGGCCTTGGTTTTGGCCCCGGCGGCAATGGTGCGGGCCTTCGACCACCCCAGTTCCAGAATGTCCTTTTCTGCCAACAGGTGCTTGTCAACGGCCACCGCGATGGCGGCCAGGTCCCGCGCCTTGCGGTGGTGCATCGGCAGGGCCTCGCAGAAATCGTTGAACCCGCCTTTCTTGAGGACGGTCTGCAAGATGCGGCCGACCCCCAAAATGCTGCTGTTGGCGTCGCCCAGCATCTTGCGGGCGCGGTGGAGAAGAAACTCCTGGGACTGCATACGACCCTCCTTGGTCAGTGCACTGTGGTGATACGAAATGCCAGGTCGGTCAGGTTGCGGTCGGGCAGCACCACGGCTGCCACGGCGTCGGCCTTTTCGACCAGCGGGCTCAGGTTGTCGAAGTCGTAAGAGTCTGTCCGGAAACATCGCTAGGCCCGGCATAGCCTCCTGACCATGAAGCGGATGGACGCCATCAGCAGAAACGCCTGCGCCTTGTGGTTGAGGCACTCCCAGTCCTTGCTCAGCCGGCGGCAGCGATTGAGCCAGGCGAGCGTCCTCTCGACGACCCAGCGTTTGGGCAACACCACAAAGCCCTTGGCCTGGTCGGAGCGCTTGACGATCTCGACGTCCACTTGCGAGAGGACGGCTTGCACGGACGCGCGGAACTCCGGCCCCTGGTATCCGCCATCGGCGTAGAGCTTCAGCAGGAAGGGATAGAGACCGAACAGTGTACCCAGCAGCCACGCTCCGCCATCACGATCCTGGATATCCGCAGCAGTGACGATGGCATGCAGCAGCAAACCTTCCGTGTCGACCAGAATGTGCCGCTTTTTGCCTTTGACCTTCTTTCCCGCGTCATACCCATGCGCATCGATATGCGCGCCGCCCTTCTCTGCGCTTTTGACGCTCTGGGCATCGATGATCGCCGCCGTTGGACTGGCCTCGCGTGACGCTTCCTCGCGGCATTTGATACAGAGAGCATGGTGGATGTGCCGCAACGTGCCATCCCACTGCCAACGGTCGAAGTAGTCATACACCGTGCTGCGCGCCGCCAGGTCCTTCGGGATTGCGCGCCACTGGCAGCCAGTGCCGAGGAGATACATCAGTCCGTTGACCACCTCGCGCAGGTTGACCGAGCGCTTGTTGCCGCCCGGCTTGGCTGGCGGTAGCCAGGGCGCAATCTCCGCCCATTCGTCATCGGTGAGGTCCGTCTCGTAGCGCAGCCCGCTCCGGTCATAGCGACGGCGGCTCTCCTTGGTCCACATCGGGTGCCCTCAACTCCATGCAGGAGGCAAAAAGTGGTAACGGATTCAATGAGTTCAAGAGGCGCTCGCCGGACTTCAAAAGGGGATTGCTAACCGATTCAAAAGACTCAATTTGTTTCCGGACGGACACTAAGTGCCGGGGAAAGCGGCGGTAAACAGCGGTGCAATTGATTGCAAATCGCCGCCCCGGCTGTCCAACAACTCGACTATTACTTGTTGCATGTTGCCTGCTCCTTTTGGTTTATTAGGACAGTACCTAGTTTATATTGTTAACTACCTGATGCAATAAGAATAGCACCTACCGCACTGTTTTAACTTATGTTTTTCTGGCTTGCCGAGGCCTCCACGGGGGAGCACTATGCCTGTGTCCTAGGGGAGAACGATCCGTGACACACTCACTATTGGCGCCTGTGCCCTATGAACACTTGCTCAGGGCGATATGTCGCTGCAGAAACCACCCAGGCTCAGTATGCGTGTTTGGGACCAACCTTACACCCGGATTCGTGGCGTGGACTACGCACAAGCCTCCGCACATTGAGCCTGGCGATCTTGTGTATCTATACGAAACCCACGGCTCGCCAAACCCTGGCTTGGTCAGGTTCTCAGCGGTGTTTGCCTCTTACATCCCAGTCTGTGACCTGGATGACCGCAAGGTCTTTAGGCCGGGGAAACATCTCGGCGACACCGCGTTCGAAGGTTACTGGGGTGTAACTGACATAACCAAGATGTCTAAACCTGCGAGCCTCTGCGCGTTCAAGCTGTTATCGGGCGGCAGCGTTTCACCCCCCTTGCGACGGCCCTTGAGAGTCAAACCCATCTAGATTTTTTCCGCGCCTCTTCCATCGCGTCGTTGCGCGCTTCCTGCATGTAACCGTCGAGCAGGGTGAGCATGGACCAGCCCCGGGCGCTCTGCCCCGAAATACTACCCTCGTCGGGCAAAAACCCCTGACTGTAGCCACGGTAAAGGGTCAGCAACCGCGACCACAACAGCGGCTCGTCTTTGATGACGCGGCGGGGGCAGGCAAAATCAGACTGCGGCCCGGCCCCCTTACCCTCGTCTATGCGAAGGGGTTGCGAAGCGGGGTTCTTCCACGATCCGTCAGGCAGTTTGCGGGCATCACAGCCATAGGCTTTCTGCTGGTGCGCGGTGCAGGTCCTGCAGTCGCGTTCCGGCAGAAGGACGAGTGCTATGACCCCGCGACGGAGTTTCCCGCTTCCTTCTCCGTCACCACGGAAGCGGCCCTCACGGCCTCGGCCAGCTCGCGCACCACGGGAAACGGCAGGCGTGCCATATGGACGCGGTCAGCGTGGTGGACCTGCAAGCACCGCATCCGCACGTCATCGCCCATATCACCGTGCCGGACGCGCCCGAAGGTCTGGCGATGAGCCCGAAAGGCGATCTCGCGGTGGTCGCCAGCGTGCAGGCTTCCAACAATCCGGCGGTTTGGTTTTACCACAAGACCGGCGTCGTCACCGTCCTGCGCATCCAGGGCCAGAAGGTGACGCCCATCAAGACGATCGACGTCGGCCGTGTGCCGGAGGCAGTCGCGTTCCACCCGGACGGGCGCTACATCTATGTCGGCAATTTCACCGACGAGGACTTCTCGATTTTGAAGGTGAACGGCACGAACGTGGTCGATACCGGCAAGCGCTTCAAAGTGGGCGGGCATCCGGCATCGGCGCGGATGAGCGCACATTAGACACCACCTCTCCCGCGCAGTGCGCGGGAGAGGTTTCATCTGCCTCTCAGTGCCGCGCCAGCAGCGGGAACTGCACGCAGAGCAATTCGGCGCCGGCCGGACCGGCGGTGACCGACAGCGCCGAGTCCTCGGGGCCGACGAACACGCAGGACTCCGCCGGCAGCGGTGCCGACCCGGCGCATGAGGCGGTGCCGGCCAGCACCAGCCAGAACTGGCCGCCGCCATTGCCCGGATCGGGGCCCATGGCGGTGGCAGCGGCCGGAAGGCGGAGGCGCCACGACGCCATGCCGTCCGCCGTTTGCATTTCGGTCAGGCGCTCCACCGCCGCCAGCCGGCCGAGTTCTTCCTCCGACCACGCGGCGACCGGCCCGGCCGTGGTTTCGCGATGCTGGTAACGCGCCCGCGCCGCGCGCAATTCCGAGCGGGCGGCGGGCATGTATTGCGCGCCGGGATCCCAGGTATTGCGCAGGGTGAACCACGCAACGCCCTCGCCGGCGGCGAGGATCGGCCCATAGGCCGACCAGGCGTCGGTGTAGTGTACCGCGACGGTGCCGATGTCGTGCCGTCCGAGCCGCCCGCCGCCTTGCACCACCACCTGGAACTGATCCGCCGCATGGAAATGTGGCCGCACCACGGCGCCTGATTCCTTCTCCACCAGGAACGCCATCGGATACAGCGTGCCGGATTCCGGCGGCGCCTCGCCCGCCTTCAGGGTGTTGCGGTTCCGGCCGATGAACGTGGTGTTCCAGCCATTGCCCGTCCTGCGCCGGTTCGCCGCGCGCGCCGCGGCGCTGTCAGCCGTGATGATCATTGCATGGCACTCCACCTTTGCCTGCCATCGGGCAACCAATCGGCCTGCCTGTCAATCGCCGGCACTGCCCGGCACGGCCCGCGACCGACCCGGCGTCCGATGCCGCCGATCCCGGCAAACCGCGGCCGGCGCATGACACGCCCGCCCGGCCCGCTCCCAACGTCGCCCGCATCCGCCCGGCACTCCCCATCGGCCGGTTTGCGCGGCAAGATGCCGCGGCGACATCGGAGGCCAACGGCCATGCTCGGTCTGATGCAAACCTACCCCTTGATGATCTCATCCCTGCTCACCCATGCCGCGCGCCACCACGCCGCGGGCGAGGTCGTCTCGCGCACGCATGACGGCAGCATCCATCGCACCAATTGGGGCGAGACCGAACGCCGGGCACGGCGGCTGGCGCGGGTGCTGCAAAACATGGGTGTGGCCGCCGGCGACCGCGTCGGCACGCTGGCGTGGAACGACTACCGCCACCTGGAAGTGTATTACGCGGCGCCGGGGATGCAGGCGATCTGCCACACCGTGAACCCGCGCCTGCATCCGGACGACATAGTCTATATCGTCAACCACGCGGGCGACCGGGTGCTGTTCGTCGATATCGGCTTCGCCGCATTGCTCGGCCAGATCGCGCCGCGCGTCGGCGACAGCGTGCGCGACGTGGTGATGCTGGCCAATGCCGCGCAGATGCCGGAACTCGCGCTGCCGCCCGGCATGCGGCTGCACTGCTACGACACGCTGATGGCGGAGGCCGACGAGGACTACGCCTGGCCCGGCTTCGACGAGAACAGCGCCAGCGCGCTGTGCTACACCTCCGGAACGACCGGCCGGCCGAAAGGCGTGCTGTACAGCCACCGCTCCACCGTGCTGCACGGCTATGCGATTGCGTTGCCCGACGTGCTGTCGCTGCGCGCCACCAGCCGGATTTTGCCCGTTGTGCCGATGTTCCATGTCAACGCCTGGGGAATTCCCTACGCCACGGCAATGACCGGCGCGGCTCTGGTGCTGCCCGCGCGGCACCTGGACGGCGCCAGCATGGCGGCGCTGCTGAACCAGGAACGCGTCACGCTGACCTGCGGCGTGCCGACCGTCTGGCTCGGACTGCTGCAGCACCTGCGCAGCAGCGGCGAAAAGCTGCACACGGTGACACGCATCATGACCGGCGGCTCGGCGGCGCCGCCGCTGCTGATCGAGGCGTTCCGCGACGAGTACGGCGTGACGGTGGAGCATGGCTGGGGCATGACCGAATTGAGCCCGGTCGGCACCTACAATGCGCCCAAGCCGGCACAGGTCGGGCTGGAGAAGGCAGCGGCAGTGCGGCACATGCTGAAGCAGGGGCGCATCCTGTCCGGTATCGACATGAAGATCGTCGATGGCGAGGGACATGAGCTGCCATGGGACGGCGTGGCGTTCGGCGACCTGATGGTGCGCGGGCCGTGGGTGACCAGCGCTTATTACGGCGACGCACCGGGCAGTGCGTGCGACGCCGAGGGATGGTTCGCCACCGGCGACGTGGCGACGATCGATCCCGATGGGTTCATGGAAATCACCGACCGCTCGAAGGACGTGGTGAAGTCGGGCGGCGAATGGATCAGCTCGATCACGCTGGAGAACATCGCGGTGTCGCATCCGGACGTGCTGGAGGCGGCGGTGATCGCGGCGCGGCATGCGAAATGGGACGAGCGTCCGCTGCTGCTGGTGGTGCCGCGTCCGGGCCATACGATCGATCCGGAGTCGGTACTGCGGATCTATGCGGGAAAAGTCGCCAAATGGTGGCTGCCGGACGCGGTGCTGGTGGTCGCGGAACTGCCGCACACCGCCACGGGCAAGCTGCTGAAGACCGCGTTGCGTGCGCGCTACCGGGATTACCTGGTGGAACAGGACGCGCCACCGGGATGATGGCGGCGGCTTTCGTTACGGAAAGCGGAGCAGTGGCCGGGTGGCTTGTTTGCAGCCTTGGGCCGCGGCAATCGTGCGTGTGGCGAGCAAGCAAGGTTTTGCCACGGAGTTAGCCAGCGGCCGGGACCGCATCGCCATGGCTGAAAATCGTCGTGGGGGGTCGCTGGGCGCGGTGCCGGCAATATTCATGGTAGGAAGATCGAGAGCCACGGAGCAGAAGAGTCAATGCGCGCGGCGCGAAGCGCAATCCTATTCTGCTGCGTGGTTCTCCGTGGCTCTCGATCTTCCTCCGTGCTGAAATCCTACTGGATTGCGAAGATCCGCGTGCCTGTCTGCGCCGCCGGTCGCACGGTCGTAGCCGGTTCAATTGATTGCGCCAGAACCGACCTTCGAACTGCCCGCTGGAATGCTCCCCGGAAGAACACCACGGCGATCGTCGCGGTCAGCAACGGCACGGCCGATATGCGATGGATGCGCCACGCCAGGGCACACCCGTCACCCTCGGCCGCTGCGCGCCTCGTGCCGATCCGCTGCGCGGCCCAACCCCGCGAGGCGGGAGAGGTTGATCCATGGTACTTGACCCCGGCTTGCGGGTTCCGCACCGTGGCGGTGATCCACGAAGACCAACCGAGGGTGGCGCATACCATGATCAAGCGATTCCACGTGCTGTATGTCGGCCAGATCGCGCTCGACAATATCGGCCTGGACGGCACGCCGGCGAACGAACGGCGGTATCCCACCGAGCGCCTTGCCGAGGTGTTCTGGACCGCGCGCGACACCGCGCGGCTTATGGACGAGCTCGGCTACTACGCGTTGTGGAGCGCGGAGCACCATTTCCAGCGCGAGGGCTACGAGTGCCTGCCCAACCTGATCCAGCTCGGGCTGTGGCTGGCCACGCAGACCAAGCGCCTGAAGTTCGGCTGCGCGTTCAACGTGCTGCCGATGTGGCACCCGATTCGGTTGGCCGAAGACTACGCGATGGCGGACATCGTCACCGATGGGCGGGTCATCATGGGCGTCGGCCGCGGCTATCACACCCGCGAAGTGGAGACCTTCGGCGCTCCGTTGATCGACGCCGACAAGAACCGCGACTACTTCGAAGAGCAATTGCAGTTGCTGCTGACCTGCTTCAATGCGGAGTCGTTTCACTTCAAGGGCAAGTATTTCGAGGCCCCGCCGCCGGTGGACTATCGCGGCTACAAGCTGACCGACATCACCATGGTGCCGCGGCCGAAGCATCTGCCGGTGGAGATCTTCATGCCGATCGCGTCCGGCAAGACCATCGACATGATGGCGAAATACGGCTTGAAGCCGATGGTGGTGCTGAACGGCGAGAAGATCCTCGACGACGTCATCCGCGCCTATCACGACGCCTGCGCGCGCTACGGCAGGCCGACGCAGCTTGGCCAGGACATGGTCTGGGGCGCCGGGTTGTATATCGCGCGCGATCAGGAGGAGGCGATACGGCGGGTCGAGCCGGCGCACGACGAACGCTACAAGTGGTTCGCGCCGTTCGGCTTCGTGCGTTATGCCGATGAGCATGGGCGGACCTGGGGCACGCCGGGCGCGCCTGCACGGACGCCGTCGCTGCGCGATGGGGTGCAGCAGAAGGCGTGGTTCTGCGGCACACCGGGCCAGGTGATCGACGGCATCAAGTCGATCGAGGCGAAGTATCCGGGGCTGGAGGATTTTATGATTCACTGGGCGGAGGGTCTGTCGCCGGCGGAATTCGCCGAACAGTTGCGCTGGTTCGCACGGGATGTGATGCCGGCGTTCGGGTAGAGGTTTGCCGGGACGGAGAGCATGACGATGCGCATGTGCCCCGGGCGGATGGGTCGGCAGGTGCGACCGGATGAGGCGTTGGCCGAAGCATCCCCGGCAGGAAGGGAACCCCACCGATCGTCGTGCTCTCCTGCAAGGCGCAAGCGCAGCAGGTTCGGCGGCAACCCCCGGCACAGCTTTTCCTATCAGTCCGTCACGCCGCCGAGCAATTTCGTCGCATCCTCGGCGCTCAGCCATGCGCCGTGCGCCGTGGCGTATTCCTCCTTGGACGCACGCATCGCCTCGCCTGCGAAGACGATGCGCCCGTGCACCAGCGTCGTGCGTAGCGTCCGGCGGGCCTCGATGCCGCCGCCGGGACGGGTGTATGAGTAAGACCCGAGGCTGAACGGATCGGCGCTCCAGGTGCTGGTGAGCGGATCGCCCCGGCATGATTTGAGCAGGTTGGGAATATCCAGCGCCTCGCCGAGCGCGCCGCAAGCCGCGGCCACGGCATTCCCGGTAGAGCCGAGGTCAAGCTCCCGGGCAGGTTCGCCGCCGACAAATGCGACGATCGTGTTCTGGCTGAGGTTGCACACGAACTTCCACGGCACGTTGGCCTGAGTGATCGTATACAGGCTGAGGTCGGTTCGAATATCGGGCATGGGCTGCTGCTCCTTTTCCTGCTTCATGGCCTTGTCGATTATCTGCGATTTTTGCAGCCTCAGTTTCTCCTGCTCAGCCTCCTTCGCTTTTTGCGCGGCAATGTCATGCAGTTGCTTCGCGGCCAGCGAAGACGGGTCCAACTGGAGAAAAACCTTCTTGTAGTGGCCCATCGGCAACAAATCGAACGCCTTGACAATCTCAATGGGAAGCGTTGGTGCGAAGGTGATGCATTTCTGCCGGATGACCTCCGTCGGCACCGAGATGATAACACCCCAGGCATGCAGCACCCCGCGTTTCAACGGCAGCAGAACCTGCGCCTGCCTCACTTCGATCGTCTCGACCGGCTCGGACACGAAAATACTCAGAAGCGCCTGGTACTTCACCTGTATTGCCTTGAGATGGACTTGGAACAGCGTGCCGTAGCCTTGCTCCGACATCTTGTTGCTCGTGCCGGGGTCGAACGCGGGTTCTTTCGAAACCGACTCTTCCCGGTTCTCGGTTGAGATACTTTCCTCGCCTTCCAATCCACCCTCTTCCTGATCCTCGTCCTCCTCCTCCGCCTGGGTGAAATTATTCGACTCGGTGCTTTCGTCGAGTTCAGCGATCATTGCGTCCACGAGATGCACAAGCCGGCTGTTCAGCATCTTTTCGAGCCTGACTTTCGCCGTCTCCTCAAGTTCCATGTCCTTAACGACTTCCTGCTCGACGCGATCACCATGCTCTTCCCGGATGGCTGACAGCGCCGCGCTTTCGAACCTCTTCTCCTTGCTCATGGCAAGCAGGCGTGCATCACGCTCCTTTACGATCTTGGCTCGGTTATCGTGCTTCAGGTCGTCCAACACCCAACTCAGGCGGTACCGCTGGATTGCTTCCCATCGGCTCTCGTCCGGGGCGCACTCGTCGAAGGTGGCAAGCGGCCCCGCGTCGCGCCACGCGTCGTCCTTTTCAGTGATGGTCTTATGGCCTTCAAGAACTCTCACAGCCTCGATCTGCCGATGCCAGAACAGGCGGTGCTGGTAAGTCTGCGCAACGCCGACAAGTGGGTTCTCGTCTGCGTCCTGATAGAACTGGCAGCCGAGATCGACCTCGAGCGACTGCCAGTTCTGCGTGAAGGCCCGGCCGCCCAGCCGGTCGCGCGCTTCGATCAGAACCACGTCCAGTTGTTTTGCCAGCATGAGCTCGGCGCTATGGATACCGGCGATGCCGCCGCCCACCACGGCAACCGGAAGCACGTCGAAATAGAGCCGCCGGACGCCAACTATGACCTTGGTGTCCTGCTGCACATTGCGGATGCAGATGCGCGCCAGATACGGACCCGCAGCGAAGGTGAAGAGATTGTGCGGCAGCCGAACCTGCAGCTCATTGGTGAGCACGGCATCTTCACACCGGCCCAATGTGTCGTGGCTGCCGCTATTCTGATTGACCTTTATGATCGAGACCGGGTCCTCCTTCTTATGCGGATAGATCCTGATGTCGGCTTCCTTCACGTACTCGAAGCCCTCGATGGTCCACCGCAACACCAGTTGATTGGCCACAACGGCGCGGCCGTAGTACCGGCCCTGAGCATCGTGTGACAGATCGCCGTGAGCGTCGCCCATGAACCCGTCGTGACCGTCGCCGATATCGTGCTGATTGGCCCCGATATAGAACTGGGTGATGGACGTCGTCATATGCGACAAGTTGCAATGGCCGACGACGTCCTCCGGCTTGAACACCGGCAAGGTCCAGTCCTGTGCCTTGATGACGATCATTCTGCGACGTCAGGCCTGGGAAGGGGCATGCCCCTGCCGCGCATGCGGCCGACCTCGGCCCAGGTCTCCGGCGAAGTCTGCAGCCAGACCAGGTGAATCCGGTGATCCGAGTTGATCGCAGGATCGCGCAGAATGGACTGGATGTCCGAGTGAAGGTCGAAGTCGGGCGCATGGCAAACCATCGCCACGAAGAACAGTACCAGGGCCAACGGGTCGCTCATGCCGTATGCTTCGGCTCGCCGCCAGGCAGCCTCGGTACCGCGATGCAGCTCCGGGTCAGACCAGGCCTCGAATAGCGTCGGCTCGCGGCGTCGGGCATAGGCCGCGAGCCGGCTCACGAACGTGCTGTCCCGTTCGGCCTGCAGTGCCGCGATCTGATCCGTACGAATGGTCAACATGGGCACCCACCTGGCTGCCTCCACCAGTTACCGTGACAATGCGCTGGCGAGGTGTCCGAGCCAACGTTCGGAGAAAAAGGGCAGCGCTAAACCACCCCGTCCCCGCGCAGCGTCTCCACCTCCACTTCACTTAGGCCCAGCCACCGGCCCAGCACGTCCCCCGTATGCTCGCCCAGCATGGGCGACGGCTTGACGCGCGGCGGCTTGCCGTCCACCCGAACCGGCCAGGCCGGCATCTTGAACGGCCCGTGCTTCGCATGCTGCATCACCTGCATGATGCCGCGTTGCTCGAACGTGGGTTCGTTCTGTAATTCCATCGTGTCGAGCACCGCGCCCGCCGGGATGCCGGCACCGCCGACCTGCGCCATCGCCGCGTGCTTCGTACGCGCGCGCGTCCACGCCTCGATGATCGCATCAAGTTCGGCCATGTTCTTCACCCGGTCGCCGGGCCTGGCGAAGCGCGGATCAGCGATCAGCTCCTCGCGCCCCATCACCTTGCACAGCCGCGCCCAATGCTCGGGATTGGCCCGGCTGGTCATGATCCACACGTAGTCGTTCGGCCCGCCCGGCGCGCACGGATACAGCCCCGACGGCGCGTTGCTGCCGCCACCCGAGTGCGTGCCGTCGCGCTCCACCGCCCGCCCGCTGCGCGCCTGGGTGGAGAAATTGGTGCGCATGTAGTGCAGCATCGCGTCCTGCATCGCCACTTGCAGCCGATGGCCCTCGCCGGTCTTCGCCCGTTTGTGCAGCGCGCCGAGGATGCTGATCGCCATCGTCATCCCGGTGCCGGTGTCGCCGAGCGACAGGCCGGGCTTCACCGGCCCGCGGCCTTTTTCCCCGGTTACGCTGATGGTGCCGCCGGTGGCCTGTGCGATCATGTCGAACGCCAGGTTGGTCTCATACGGACTGCCGGTGCCGAAGCCCTTCACCTGGCAATAGATGATGCCCGGGTTGATGGCGCGCACGTCGTCATAGCCGAGGCCCAGCCGCTCAATGGTGCCGGGCGCCATGTTCTCGACGCACACGTCGGCCTGGCGCAGCAGATCCTGCACCAGCGCCAGCCCGCGCGGCGATTTCAGGTTCAGCGTGATGGACTTCTTGTTGGCGTTGAACATGTGGAAGTAATACGGGTCGTCGTCCGGCTGGCCAGGGCGCAGGCGGCGGCCGGGATCGCCGGTCTTCGGATTCTCGATCTTCACCACTTCGGCGCCGAGCCAGGCGAGCGCCTCGGTGCAGGACGGCCCGGCCTCGAACTGGGTGAAGTCAACGACCTTGATGCCGTTGAGGAAGTCTATGTCCGCGGCGTTGTCCGACATGATTGCGTTCTCCTCCGGGGGTGTTCTCGGTGTTGCCTGGGCGCGAGCATGGCACAGGCGTGCGCCGGCGTCATTGTCGGGCACTGGCGCTTCGGGCACCGGCGCTGCTTGCGCCACGCGGTTGCAACGGCGCGCGACGCAGACGGCCTATCCTCACGTCGCGCCAGGCCCCATCCTGGCGTCGGATTGACCCAGGCAATGCAGGGGCGTCGTGAACAAGGAACGGCTGACCGCGTTCAGCGATGGCGTGATCGCCATCATCATTACCATCATGGTGCTGGAACTGCAGGTGCCGGCCGGCACCGGCTGGGCGGCGCTTGCCGGGATGCTCCCGATGTTCCTGAGCTATCTGCTGAGCTTCCTGTATGTGGCGATCTACTGGAACAACCATCACCACCTGCTGCAGACCGTGCAAGGGGTCAACGGCCTGATCCTGTGGGCCAACACCCATCTGCTGTTCTGGCTCTCGCTGACGCCCTTCGCCACCGCCTGGCTGGGACGGAACTACCACGCCGCGGTGCCGACCGCGGTCTATGGCGGCGTGCTGCTGCTGGCGGCGATCGCCTACTACCTCCTGCAACGAACCATCATCCGGACCGAAGGGCGCGATTCCACCCTTGCCGCGGCGCTCGGTTCCGACCTCAAGGGCAAGCTGTCGCCGGCGCTGTACGCAACCGCGATCGGGCTGGCATTCGTCAATCCCGCACTATCGGACCTCATCTACGCCCTGGTCGCGTTGCTGTGGTTCGTTCCCGATCGGCGCATCGAGCATCGCCTGACCAGGCCGCACGAACGAAACTGATCTGCGGCACGACCGGCATCTTGCTGGCGGCGGGCCTAATCGGCCAAGGGCACGCCGCGGGTTTCCGGGCCGAACCAGATCGCGATCATGCCGATCGCGTAAATCCACACGATCGTCAGGCCGGCGGACGGAACGCTGCCGAATTCACTCACCAGCATGCCGGACACGAACGGTCCCACCGCGGTGAACGCGCGCGCCATGTTCCAGCAGAATCCCTGGCCGGTGGCGCGGATACGCGTTGGGAACAGCTCCGGCAGATAGGTGGCAAAGGTGCCGAAGCCGCCGACCGTGAAGAAGCCATAGGGGACCATGAACCATTGCAGGGTGGCCAGTGCGTGCACCTGCGTGAACATCGCCGCCATGATACCGGCGCACCCGACCACGATCAGGAAATACGACCACCGCCGGCCCAGCGCGTCGGTCATCCAGATCAGCGCCAGATAGCCCAGCACGGCACCGACATTGCTCAGCATGAAGCAGCCGCTGGTGGCGCGGATCGCCGCCAGGCGCTGGCCCGGCCCGACGAGTTGGTTGACCCAGATGGGGATCAGGGTGGAGGCGCCCCAGGCGCCGATCATCATGGTGGACGCGACCAGGACGCCGACGATGGTGCGCCGGCGGAACTCCGGCGTGAAGATCGCGGCGAAGGTCGCTCCGGCCGAGGCCCGCGTGCCGGCCGCGATCTGTTGGTCGCGGACCCGCAGCCAGCGTTCCGGTTCGGGCACGTAGCGCCGGATCGGCAGCGTCAGCAGCGCCGGCACCGTGCCGATGAACAGGACGTAGCGCCAGCCATACGGGCCGACGGTCAGGTTGATCAGTGCGGCGAGGAAGAAGCCGAACGCAAAGGACATCTGCATGACCTGCATCGCGCGCGCGCGGGTCCGGTCGGGCCAGGTCTCGGCCACCAGCGCGGCGCCGGCCGCCCATTCGCCGCCGATCCCGATCCCCGCCAAAGCTTGCAGGATCGCGAGTTGCTGCCAGCTTTGCGCGAAGCCTGAAAGACCGGTGAAGGCCGCGTAGATCAGCACGGTGATGATCATCGTGCGGGACCGCCCGATCCGGTCGGCGACCACCCCGAACACGATGCCGCCGAAACCCCAGGCGACCAGTTTGCAGGCCAGGATGATGCCCCCGATCCAGGCAACCTGGCCCAGGTTGCGCGTGCCGATCAGCTCGCTGACGCAGGGGAACAGGATCAGGGTGAAGATCTGCAGGTCCATCGCATCGAACATCCAGCCCAGGCAGGCGGAGACGAGCGTTGCCCAGCGGGAGTCCGTACGTTGCCCATGCGCGATAACCAGGTCGGCCATGCGATCGTTTCCCTCCCTGACGCCGGCGGATTCGCATCGCACGGCTGGTCCGGTTGGGTTCAAGCCTGCTGCCCCGGCCGGCGCGGGTCAACCGCCGCCGCGGCAACCCACCGGTTCCCCGCGCGGTCGCATCGCAAGTGCAAACCGCGGGCGGCCGGCTGCCGATGGGGCGGTATGGCGTGCGATGACGCCGCACCGGCGGACCGCCCGCCCGAGTCCTCATTGCCACACCTGGGGTGAAACCGGCATCGCACTCCCAAACGGCCGGTTCGCAACCCCGGCGAGATGCGATTCACCGTCGGGGCGCAACGCCTCGAGTCCCTTATCGCCCACCTGTGCCAACACTGCGAGACGTTGCCCGAAAAGCCCCGCGGGATGACCATCACCTGTTCCGTCGCCGGCATCGCCATGGCGGCGGCTGCGGCATCGCGGCCAAAGCCGGCTGCGTGAGTGGCGGGATTGACAACGACGCGGCGCGGCTCTCGCTCAATCCGATCCGTCGTGGGCGATCTTCGCACCGGCCGATGCCGGGATTCCCGGCATGCCCGCGCCAGCAATTCTCACAGCCACCCCAGGAGGATCGCCAGAGCCACCGCCAGCCCCGCCTCGCGATTGGCACGGAACTGCCGCAGGCAATTGGCCGGATCGTTGATGTCCAGTGCGACGACCTGCCGCGCCAGCAGCGCCGCAGGCAGCGCCAGCGCCGGGTAGAACCACAATTCCAGCCCGCGCATCCATCCGGCCAGGACCACCAGCCCCAGCATCCCGGCGTAGCACGCCGCCAGGAACGGTCGCGTTTGCTCGCCGAGCACCAGCGCACTGGACCCGATGCCGAGTAATGCGTCGTCCTCGCGATCCTGGTGCGCGTAGATCGTGTCGAAACCGACATCCCACAGAATCGCCGCGCCGTACAGCAGCGCCCATGCGAGATCCAGCCGCCCCGCCCCGGCCGCGTAGCCGAGCGGCGCTCCGAAGCCGAAGGTGAACCCCATGGCGAGCTGCGGCCACCAGGTCACCCGCTTGGCCAGCGGATACAGCGCCACCAGCAGCAGCGACGCGACGCCCAGCACCTGCGCCAAGCGGTTGAGCTGAAGCAGAATGACCAGCCCCACCGCCAGCAGCACCGCCAGGAACACCAAAGCATGGCGCGGACGCAGCGCCCCCGAGGCCAGCGGCCGTCCGGCGGTCCGCGCGACGCGCCGGTCGATGTCGCGGTCCCACAGATCGTTCACCACGCAACCGGCCGCCCGCATCACCAGGCTGCCGACGCCGAACAACAGGATGAGCCGGATGGCTTCCGCCGGTCCGGCGCCCGAGAGCAGAATGCCCCAGAGTCCGGGGAGAAAGAGCAGCCAGGTGCCGATCGGGCGGTCCAGGCGCGCCAACAGGACATAGGGCAGCCAAGCGCGTGGCAGCCGCGCCACCCAGCCTTGCGTGACGATATCGGTGTGTGCCGGCATGGCGGGGAGTGTGCCCCTCGCGACGATTCCGTTCAATCCGGGTGTGGAGACGCTGCCGCCCCGCGGTTGCGCCGCGTCTGCGGTTGGTCGCGCAGAGCGTCAGCGCAGCGCGTCATCCCGGCGAAAGCGGAGACCCAGGTCGCCTGGATCCCCGCTTTCGCGATGATGACAGCAAGTGCGTGGGTCGGCGCGCCAACCACAGCGATCTTTGCGCACACCGCCCCAAGCCGTGCACTTGGCGCGCCTCTCCCCCAATGGCAGCCGGCAACAGAGCGGTGACGCAGCCGCGCCGCACGTGCGGCTTGCATCGGCCAACGAAACGGCGCGCGATGGTGCCCAACGATCCACCTTTGGTCGTGCATGTCTGCCTCGCCTCGCCTCGCCCGGCGACATCGCGCCGGCACGGTTGCGGCTCGCGGCGGTGCGAGCCGTGGATCTCGATCGACCGGCTAGACATCCCTCGTCGCTTGACCCCTTCGTCCGACGCGGCCGTAGCATGGGCGACTTGCCTGCGCCCCAGTCCGCCACCATGTTCCGGAACATGACCGGAACGCAACCCACCTTGGACATCGGCCGCGCCTGCCGGGCCGGCAACGGCGTCGGAGCGTGACCTGCGCACTGTGACGCCTGCTGGGATCGTTGTCCGCAACACCAGTGCGCCCGAGGCAACTGGACACGGGCTTGTCAGGGCCCCATGCAAAGCGGCATTCGAGCGCCCGGACCGCCGCATGAGTACCATCCCCCGCCTCTACGTCCCGGCCGCCCTCGTCCTTGGTGCGACGATCGCCGCCACCGCGGCCCAGGCCCACTATCTCGGCCAGGTCCTGCGCCGCAACGTCAACGATCCCGTGCACCTGTTCAATGGCCAGGACGGCGAGTGGCGGGCGCGCATCGCCGAGCAGCGGCGCGACCAGATGATTCTGGCGGTGGAGGCCCAGCTCCGGCGGCAGGACCCCGAACCCGACCTCTGGCTCGCCTTCGCCCTGCTGAAGCGCGATGCCACCGACCTGGTCGTGCAGAAGGCCACAGAACTGGGGGTGTCGGCGCTCTGGCCGGTCCTCACCGAGCGCACCAATGCGGCGCGGGTGAACGAAACCCGCCTCACCGTCATCGCCACGGAAGCAGCCGAACAATGCGAACGCCTCACGGTCCCCGTCCTGCACCCGCCGCGCCGGCTGGCGGACCTACTGGCCGACTGGCCGTCCGACAGAAGACTGTTCGCCGCCATCGAACGCTCCAACGCCGCACAACCGCGCGCCACCGGCAAACCGGCCGCCTTGCTGGTGGGGCCGGAGGGGGGCTTCACACCGGCCGAGCTTGACGCCGTGCTTCGGCATCCCTTTGTGACGGCAGTGAGCCTCGGTTCGCGCGTCCTGCGGGCGGAAACCGCTTGCGTTGCCGGGCTGGCATTGTTGCAGGCCCCTTGGTGCGGCTAGAAAGCTGGTCCTTGAACCCCGAAACGTCTGGGAAGCAGCATGTCCAATCCCGGAGACGGCGACGCGACTCCGATCGCCTCCATCCGCCAGCTTGCCGAGCACATCGCCGCCGGCTGCAAGCCGCCGGGCGACTGGCGCATCGGCACGGAACACGAGAAGTTCGGCTTTCGCCAGGGCGACCTGGCGCCGCCGCCCTATCTTCCCGCCGACGGCCAGCCCGGCGCGATCCGCGACCTGCTGGCCGGGTTGCAGCGCTACGACGCCACACCGATCACCGATCGCGGCAACACCATCGGCCTGAAGCAAGGCGGCGCATCGGTTTCGCTGGAACCCGCCGGGCAGCTTGAACTGTCCGGCGCGCCGGTCGAGACGCTGCACCAGACCAAAGCCGAGATGGAGATCCACTTCGCCCAGGTGCGCAGCGTCGCGCGGGACCTGCGGCTGGGGTTCGCCCCGCTGGGCTTCCACCCCCTGGCCAGCCAGGCCGAGATGCCGTGGATGCCGAAGGGCCGCTATGCCATCATGCGCCGCTACATGCCGCTGGTGGGCCAGCTTGGCCTCGACATGATGACGCGCACGTGTACCGTGCAGGTGAACCTGGACTACGCATCGGAAGCCGACATGGTGCGCAAGCTGCGCGTCGCGCTGCTGCTGCAGCCGTTGGCGACCGCGCTGTTCGCCAATTCCCCGTTCACCGAGGGCCGGCCGAACGGGTTCCAGTCCGGCCGCGCCTTCGTCTGGACCGACACCGACGACGACCGCTCCGGCATTCCCCCGGTGATGTTCGAGGCAGGCTTCGGCTTCGAGCGCTATGCCGCGTGGCTGGTCGATCGCGTGCCGATGTATTTCATCTATCGAAACGGCCAATACATCGACGTCGCCGGCAGCCGGTTCCGCGACTTCATCGCGGGCCGCCTGCCGGCCCTGGCCGGTATCCAGGCCACCGTGGGCGACTTCGCCGACCACATGACCACCGTGTTCACCGACGTCCGCATCAAGCAGTTCCTGGAAATGCGCGGCGCCGATGCCGGGCGGCCGGACATGATGCTTGCGCAGTCGGCCCTGTGGGTCGGGCTGCTGTACGACGCCGCCGCGCTGGTCGCCGCCGAGGCGTTGCTCCGCGGCGCCGGCTGGGACGCCGCCGTGGCGATGCGGCAGGCGGTGCCGCGCCAGGGCCTGGCGGCGAAGCTGCCCTGGCGGGACGGCGATTTGCGCGCGCTGGCCCGCGACGTGGTGGCCATCGCCCGCGACGGGCTGCGCGCCCGGGCCCGGCGCGACGCGGCGGGGCAGGACGAATCGGGCTACCTGATCCCGCTGGAAGCCATCGCCGCGGGCGCGCCGACCCAGGCGGAGCACTGGCTACAGCGCTTCCATGGCCCCTGGGGAGGAAACGCGCGTGAAATTTTCGCCGAAGCCGCGATATGAAATGACATCATAAGCCTTGGCGTGCTTATCCAATTCGCGATACAACTGAGACGGTGTTGATGACGCGATGATGGCAGGCACGACAACAAGGTCCCCAGGCCCGGCCCCGCAGTCCCCCCCCTCCGGACAGGTGGTGCTACGGTTGCGCCTTATCGGCCAGATGGAAGCCTGGACGATCACCAGCGAGAACGTGCTGCCTGCCGGACGCAAGACCCGCGCCCTTCTCGCAGTCGTCGCGCTCTCCGCCCCGCGCCCCGCCTTGCGCGGCCGGCTCGCCGAATTGCTCTGGAGCCGCCGCCCCGAGGAGCAGGCGCGCGCCTCACTGCGCCAGGAAATCCATCGCCTGTTGGAAACGCTGTCCCCCGCCGGGGGAGAGATCATGCAGGTCACCCGCGACCACCTGTCGCTGCGCTCCAGCGCGGTCTGGGTGGATGTTGACGAGGTGATGCGGGCCACCACCGACCAGCCGGCGTCGCTGTCGCTGCTGGATGGCGACCTGCTGGAGGACCTGGACGGCATCGACCCGACCTTCGACGCCTGGCTCACCACCGAACGCGAGCGCCTGCGCGACCGCGCTCGCAACGTCGCCGAGGCGCTGTTGCGCGAATCCAGCGAGCCGGAATCGGCGATCCCGGCGGCGCAGCGCCTGTTGCAGATCGACCGCGCGCATGAGGGCGCCTGGCGGGCGCTGATGCGGGCGCATGTCGCGCGCGGCGAGCGCGGCATGGCGATCCAGGCCTACGACCGCTGCCGAGCCGTGCTGGCCGACCTGCTCGACGCCGCGCCGTCGCAGGAAACCCAGAAGCTGCTGGCGGAAATCCGCGGCCCCTATGGCAGCCGCATACCGGTTCGGTCGTCCCCGCCCCCGCTGGCCGAGGCAGTGCCGCTACCGCCCGCTCGGCCGCTGGAGCTGGAGCAGGACGAACCGGTGGCCGTGCTCGAGCCGCGGCAGGAACTGCGCAATGCGCGCGGCGGCGCTCATGTCGGGGTGCTGCCGCTGCAATTCCCCGGCGCCTCGGAGGAGGAGTCGCATCTCGCGCCCGGGCTGGCGGAGGAAATCACCACTGCTCTGTCCCGCTTTCGCTGGATGTTCGTCGTTGCCTCCAGCTCGCTCGCCCGCTTCGCCGCCGACACCCGCGACGAGGGGGCGATCCGCCGCACCTTCGGCATCGACTTCCTGGTGGACGGCTCGATCCAGCGCGCGCGCAACCGCTTGCGCATCACCGTCCGGCTGCTCGATCTGCGCGCCGGCAACCAGGTGGTCTGGGCGCGCCGGTTCGATCGCCAGACCAATGACCTGCTGACGCTGCAAGACGAGATCGCCGCGGAAGTGGTGGCGCAGATTGACCCCGAGATCCTGCTGATCGAGGCGCGCCGCAGCGCGTCGCGACCGCCGGTGGACTCCACCGCCTACGACCTCGTGCTGCGCGCCATTCCGCTGATGTGGCGGATGGAGCGCGCGCCGTTCATGCAGGCCGGCGAGCATCTGGCGCACGCCATCCAACTGGAACCCGACTACGCCGCCGCATATGCCTGGTATGCCTACTGGCATGTGTTTCTGGTGGGCGAGGGCTGGGCGGACAATCCCCGTGCGATGATCGAACAGGCAGGGACGCTGGCGGAACGCGCGATCGTACTCGATCCGTTCGATGCCCGCGGTCTTGCCGTTGCCGGGCATGTCCGCGCCTTCCTGCATCATCGGCTGCGCGAGGCCATCAGCCTGCACGAGCGGGCGTTGTCGCTCAATCCGAACATGGCGATGGCGTGGGCGCTCTCAGCCTGTGCCTATGCCTATCTGGGCGAACCCGAAGAGGCCGAGCGCCGCAACAATCACTACAAGAAGCTTTCGCCGCTCGATCCGCACGCCTTCTTCTACGATACGTTCTTCATCTACATCCATCTGCTGAAGCGGGATTTCGAGTCCGCGGTGGCCGTTGGCCGCACGGTGAGCGAGATGAATCCGTCGTTCGCGGCAAGCCACAGGCTGTATCTCGCGGCGCTCGGTCATACTGGCCGGACCCAGGAGGCGGCCATCATCCGGCAGCGGCTGCTTGCGCTGGAGCCCGATTTCACCGTGGATAGGTTCCTCGCAACGACTCCGTTGCAGCGCGAGGTTGACCGCGAGCTCTTTGCGGAAGGCTTGCGGCTGGCGGGCGTGCCGGAGCGGGACGCGAAGGTTGCGCCGCGTATCGGGTCCCACGAGTTGCGCGGCGTCTCCTAGACGCGGACGGGTGGTCAGGAACCGGGATCACCAGGATTGCGGGAAGGCCGGCGCCGGCGCTCACTCCGTCGGCTTGCCGTCCGCCTCGGCGGCTCGGCGCTTACGGGCGGCGGCGGCGTATTGGCCGCGCGGCCGCGCCTCCTGCACGTGCGGACGCACCACTGTGTCGTAATAGTCGTCCCAGTCCTCGGGCGTGAGCTGCCGGAGGTCGGGCACCAATTCGTAATTGTTGAGCATTGCGTCGTCGTATGCCTGGCGTGGCAGCGGCTGCACCTGCAGCATGGGGAAATCAGCATAAAAGTCGATCGGCACGTCGGTCTTGGTCAGACGTATGTTGGTGATCAACGGGCCGAACCAGTGGTCGGTCTCGATGATCCCCTCGAACGGCTCATAGCCGCCACGATGCGGCAAATTTGCCGGCGCTCGGACCATCAGGCTCCAACCCGGTGCGGTGCGGGCGATGATGCCGGTCCAGATCTGAACCAATCCGGCCTCTTGAAGGGCGACCAGGAAGGGCGGCGCATATTGCTGGATTTCCTTGGGCGCGACCGAGTCGAACAGGTCGCGAAACCCGGGAAACTGCGCCGACTTCAACGGCATCCAGCCGGACGCCCCGTCAAAGGTCCACATGATGTCGTGGCCGTCCCATTTCAGGCTGAAGCTGATCGGCGGGAAGATGTAATAGCCATAGCCGGATGCGCTGGTCGAAGGCTCGCAATAACGGAAGGCGCGGGTTGGCAGCGATCCCGCCGCGGAGCGATCCGCCCGCTGCGGCAGGCGTCCCGACGGTGTTACGCGATGGAACACGACAAGCGGCGACTTCCGGGGCGTTGCCTGCGCGGCTTCCGGCGAGATCGAGGCAGTGGTGGACAAGGGTGCTGATCCTGGTGCTGAGTGAAGCAACGGCAGAAGCCGGGCAGTATTCCCGCCCGGCACGCATCCAGTCTAACAGGGTTGATCGGGCGTCGTCTTTAGTGGATGGCAGCCTTCCGACCGGCCGGCAGCGTCGGGGCGCAGCCGCCGAGACGAACCTTGCCGGCATCGGCAGTGGCGAGGGTCGGAGCGCAGCCGCCGAGGCGGACCTTGCCGGCATCGGCGGTGGCGAGGGTCGGGGCGCAGCCGCCGAGACGGACCTTGCCGGCATCGGCGGTGGCGAGGGTCGGAGCGCAGCCGCCGAGACGGACCTTGCCGGCATCGGCGGTGGCGAGGGTCGGAGCGCAGCCGCCGAGACGGACCTTGCCGGCATCGGCAGTGGCGAGGGTCGGGGCGCAGCCGCCAAGACGGACCTTGCCGGCATCGGCGGTGGCGAGGGTCGGAGCGCAGCCGCCGAGACGGACCTTGCCGGCATCGGCGGTGGCGAGGGTCGGAGCGCAGCCGCCGAGACGGACCTTGCCGGCATCGGCAG
>Ga0307374_10000681_pt1 | contig 64203 bp, 63 predicted proteins | sample OX3MG_FD_202532 | JGI IMG/M metagenome (GOLD analysis project Ga0307374, IMG submission 202532) | Soil microbial communities from Risofladan, Vaasa, Finland - OX-3 | ecosystem: Environmental > Terrestrial > Soil > Coastal area > Acid sulfate soil | place: Finland: Risofladan, Vaasa | collected... | reverse complement strand
GAGCTCCCGGAAATATTCCGCCGATTCTATTCGAACATCGAGCAACGCAGCTGCCGCGCGTGCGGCACGGTGATGCAGGCGCCCGCCGGATGACGCGGGACGCGGCGGCCTTGGACGCGCAGGATCCCCTGGCGGCGCTCGCCGACGAGTTCCATCATCCGCAGGACGCCGCCGGCCGCAAGGCCGTCTATCTGTGTGGCCATTCCCTCGGTCTGCAACCGAAGGCGGCGGCGGACTACGTCGAACAGGAACTCGCCGCGTGGCGCGCTCTGGCGGTCCGCGGGCACCATCAGGGAATGCGGCCCTGGATCGCGTATCACGAGCGGCTCGCCGCCCCGCTCGCCGATCTGGTCGGCGCGGCTCCGTCCGAGGTCGTCGCGATGAACTCGCTCACCGTGAACCTGCACCTGATGCTGGTGAGCTTTTTCCGGCCCGCAGCCGGCAGAAACTGCATCTTGCTCGAGAAGAGCGCGTTTTCCTCCGATCGCTACGCGGTCTGCTCACAGCTCGAGTTTCACGGACTCGATCCCGCCGGCCATCTGCTCGAGATCGAGCCACGGCCCGGCGAGCGGTGCTTGCGCACCGCAGATCTCATCGCCGCGATCGAACGTGCCGGCAGGCGCCTCGCGCTCGTCTTGCTGCCCGGGGTGCAGTACTTGACCGGCCAATGCCTCGACGTCGCACCGCTCGCAGCCGCCGCACACCGGGCGGGCGCCGCCTTCGGTCTCGACCTCGCGCACGCGATCGGCAACACGCCGCTCGCGCTGCACGACGAGGACGTCGATTTCGCGGTCTGGTGCAGTTACAAGTATCTGAACGCAGGGCCCGGGGCGATCGGCGGCTGCTTCGTCCACGAGCGCCACGCGCGAGGCGTCGGCGGACCGCGCTTCGCCGGCTGGTGGGGCCACGACGCGGCCACGCGCTTCGCGATGGGCCCGGACTTCCGACCCGTTCCCGGCGCGCAGGGCTGGCAGCTCAGCAACCCGCCGATTCTGTCGACCGCCCCGCTGCTCGCGTCCCTGGAGATCTTCGGCCGCGCCGATCCGCGGCGCTTGCGGGCGAAATCGCTGGCGCTGACGGCTTATCTGCGGGAGTCGATCGAGAGCTTGCTGCCCGGGCGCGTCGAGATCATCACGCCGCGAACGGCCGCCGATCACGGTTGCCAGCTCAGCCTGCGTATTCCGGCCGCGGGCGGCCGCTGCTTCGAGCGACTCGACGCGGCCGGCGTCATCGCCGACTGGCGCGAGCCGGACGTGCTGCGGCTCGCGCCGGTGCCTGTCTACAACTCCTTTGCCGATGCCTGGCACGCGGCGCGGGCGCTCGCGGCGGCGATCGGCCCATGAACGCCGGCGCACCCGCCGTGGCGATCGTCGGCGCCGGACCCACGGGAGTTCTGCTGGCGATCCTGTTGCGGCGCCGCGGCCATCGCGTGACCGTCTACGATGCGCGCCCGGATCCACGGTTCCAAGCGGCCGAATCCGGTCGATCGATCAATCTCGCGCTCGCCGCGCGGGGCATCAACGCCCTGCGGCGGGCGGGCGTCCTCGAGGCGCTGCGGGACGCGATGGTGCCGATGCGCGGCCGACTGATCCACGAGCGCGCGGGAGGCAGTTCCTGGCAGCCCTACGGCAGCCGGCCCGACGAAGTGATCCACGCGATCGGCCGCGGCGACCTGAGCCGCCGTCTCGTCGCGATCGCGGCAGCCGAGTGCGGCGTCGAACTGCGATTCGAGCACCGGCTGGAAGGCGCGGACTTCGCCGCCGGGACCGCCTCGATCCGCGATCTACGGCGCAACATCCTCGAGCGCGTGCCGATGCAGCCGCTGATCGCCTGCGACGGCGCCGGCTCGCAGATGCGGCGCGCGCTGCGCGAGGCGCGGCTGATCGAGGTGCGGGAGGACGATCTCGAGCACGGCTACAAGGAGCTGTCGCTGCCGGCGCAGGCCACCGGCGATTACGCGCTCGAACGCGAGGCGCTGCACATCTGGCCGCGCGGCGGACACATGCTGATCGCCCTGCCGAACCTCGACGGCAGCTTCACCGCGACGCTGTTCCTGCCGCTGCGCGGCGCCGCGAGTTTCGCCAGCCTGGCCGCGAACGCGGCGGTGGCGCAGTTCTTCGACGCCGATTTCCCCGACGCAGCGGCGCTCATGCCCGCGCGCCTCGAGGAATTGCGCGACCATCCGACCGGCCTCCTCGGCACCGTGCACGCGGCGCCGTGGCAGCATCGGGGCATGGTGGCGCTGGTCGGCGACAGCGCCCATGCGATCGTGCCGTTTCATGGGCAGGGCATGAACTGCTGCTTCGAGGACTGCCTCGTCTTCGACGCCTGCGTTGCGCGCCACGCGGATTGGGAGCACCGATTCGCCGCGTTCTATGCCGCCCGCAAGCAAGACACCGAAGCGATCGCGAGGATGGCGCTGCAGAACTACCTGGAGATGCGCGCGAGGGTGGCCGATCCCGCATTTCGCCTGCAGAGCGCGCTGGCGCGCGAGCTCGAGCGACGCCACCCGGAGCGGTTCATACCGCGGTATTCGATGGTGATGTTCCACGCCGATATTCCCTACCGCCTCGCCGAGCGCCGCGGCCGGGTCCAGGGACAGCTGCTCGCGGATCTCGCCGCGAACGCCTCGCGCATCGAGGACGTCGATTTCGCCGCGGCGCGCCGCGAGATCGAGACGCGGCTCTCGCCCCTCGCTCAGGAGCGCAGCAGCGTCACGAAGCTGTAGGCATGCGTATGCCGATCGTCGGCGAGATGCGGCTCGCGGGCGCTCTCACGCCATTGCGGACCGCGCCAACCCGCGAAATACGCATCGCCATCCTCGAAGTGCGCGTGCACGAGCGTGAGGTGGATGCGGCTCGCGAACGGCAGGCATAGCCGGAATATTTCGCCGCCGCCGATGACCATGATCGGCCGATCCGGCAGGGCCGCGCGCTCGGCCTCCTCGAGGCCGCCCACCGCGATGCAGCCCTCGGCGGCATATTGCGCGCGGCGCGTCAGCACGAGATTGCGCCGCCCCGGCAACGCGCGGCCGATGGATTCGTGAGTCTTGCGGCCCATCAGCACCGTATTGCCGAGAGTGATCGCCTTGAAGCGGCGTAGGTCATCCGGCAGCCGCCAGGGCAGTGCGTCGTTGCGGCCGATCACGTCGTTCTCGGCGACTGCGACGACGAACTCCACGGCGCCGCTCCCCGGGCTCAGGCGACCCGGCACTGTTCGATGATCCACTGCGTCAGCTCCTGCAGGTCGTCGCGCTCGAGGTCCTCGGGACGGTGCAGGATCACGTAGCTCTCGTTCGTTTCGAGCTCCGCGTCGAACAATTTGATCAGGCTGCCCGAGGTGAAGCGATCGGCGCTGAGCCGCGACGGCACGAGCGCAACACCCACGCCCTGTTCGGCGGCGAGCACGACGGCGGACATCGTGTCGAGGCGCACCAGCCGGTTGGGCTTGACGGGCTCGATGCCGAGGCCGTGCGCCCAACGCTCCCAGGCTTCGCGCCGTTCCTCGTGCACCAGCAGGGTCTTGCCGTTCAGGTCCGTGTAGCGGCCGATCGGATTGTCGATCAGGAACGTCGGCGAGCAGGCGACCATGAATCTCTGCGCGAACAGTTCGTGCACGGTGAGTCCCTCCCAGGGGCCCGAACCGACGACGATCGACAGGTCCGCCTCCGGCGGATGGGTCTTCGGCGTCGAGAACGTGGTTTCGATGCGGATGTCCGTTTCCTCGCGCGCCTGCGAGAACGACGCCAGACGCGGCAGCAGCATCTCGTTGGCGAAGTAGGGCGGCACGTTCAGCCGGATGATCGTGCGTCCATAGCGTATCTGCAGCTGTTCGGTGACCGATTCGAGCTTGGCGAAGATGTCGTTGATGTGCTCGAGATAATGCGCACCGGCGTCGGTGAGGTCGAGCGTGCGCACGCCGCGCGCACCGCGCTCGAACAGCGTGACGCCGAGCTGCTCCTCGAGGGCCTTGATCTGATGGCTGACGGCCGACGGCGTCACGAACAGCTCCTGCGCCGCGGCCTTGAAGCTCTTGAGCTTGGCGGCGATCTGGAAGGTCTTCAGGAACTTGAGCGACGGCAGACGCATCGGGCGGCCCTCAGGATTGCTGCCATGGGGCGACGTCAGCGCCGTTGCGACGCGGCGGCTTTGCGCAGCCGGCGCTTGCGGGGCTCAGGCCGCCGCTTGCGCGCCGCCGGCCGCTTGCGCGCCGCCGGTTTCGGCGGCGGCGCAAGCATGCTGCCGCGGCAGCCGGCGGCCCCGCAACGACACGCGAACACTTCGTCGACGTTCGTCGCGTCCTCGGGATCCCGCTCGATCTGGTAGTCATAGGAGAGCTCCTCGCCCCGCCGTATGGTGCGAATCGCCTCGATGAAGATGCGCCCGCGCAGCAGCGCGCTCTCGCAATTCGGCCTGCAGCCGTGATTGATGTAGCGCGCCTCGTTGCCGCCGACGCCGCCGTCGATCACGGTCCGCGAATCGACCGTGAACAGGAACGTGTGGTTGTCGTCCTCGGCCTTGTCTTGATAGCGCGCGTCCGCCTGCGCATGCGACACGCGCTCGCCGAGATATTCGATGATGCTCGTGCCCTTGCGGATCCGCCGCAGCGCGAACACGCCGAATCCGTGAATCCGCGAGTGACGCACTTCGATCATCGGTGCGCGCCGCGCGCGCCCGATCACACGGCGATTGGCGCTTTGATTGCGGGATGGCATCGGTAGTCCAAAAAGGATATATCCTCGAAGGTGTAATCGAACAGGCTCGGCGGCTTGCGGTTCAAGCGCAGGCGCGGTGGCGCGAACGGTTCGCGCGCGAGCTGCAGCTCGACGGCGGCGACATGACTGAGATAGATGTGGCAGTCCCCGCCCGTCCAGACGAACTCGCCGGGAAGAAGGCCGCATTGCTCGGCGATCAGGTGTGTCAGCAGCGCGTAGGAGGCGATGTTGAACGGCACCCCGAGGAACGCGTCCGCGCTGCGTTGATACAGCTGGCACGAGAGCCTGCCGCCGGCAACGTGGAACTGGAACAGGGCGTGGCAGGGCGCGAGCGCCATCTGCGCCAATTCGCCGACGTTCCACGCGCTGACGACGATCCGGCGCGACTGCGGATCCGTCCGCAGCTGCTCGAGCACCCGCGAGATCTGGTCGATGTGGCCCCCGTCCGCGGTCGGCCAGCTGCGCCATTGCCGTCCGTATATGGGCCCGAGGTCGCCGGCGGCATCCGCCCACTCGTCCCAGATCGTCACTCCGTGCCGGTGCAGATAATCGACGTTCGTATCGCCGCTCAGGAACCACAGGAGTTCGTGAACGATCGAGCGCAGGTGCAGTTTCTTGCTCGTCACGAGCGGGAAGCCCGCGGCGAGATCGAAGCGCATCTGCCGGCCGAAGACGCTCAGCGTGCCGGTTCCCGTGCGGTCGGACTTGCGCACGCCGGTGTGCAATATGTGGCGCAGGAAGTCGAGGTACTCGCGCATCGGCCGGGCCGGGCTACCGGCCGGCGACCGGCTGCAAGTTGCCGCTGACCGAGTTGCGCCGGTAGGCGTACCGCATCATGATCGCGCCGATCACGATCATCGGCATCGTCAGCAGCATGCCCATCGTCAGCCAGCCGCCGTACAGGTAGCCGATGTTCGCATCGGGCAGCCGCACCCATTCGACCGAGAATCGCGCGAGTCCGTAGACGATCATGAACAGCGCGCTCGGTGCGAGCCGCGGCCGCGGCTTGCTCGTGAACCACCACAGGACGAGGAACAGCACCAGCCCCTCGAGCGTCGCTTCGTACAGCTGCGAGGGATGCCGGCCGATCAACACGCCCTGGGCGTTCGGCACGCCGAATGCCCAGGGCAGGTTCGTCGGCTTGCCCCACAGCTCGCCGTTGATGAAATTTCCGAGCCTACCGGCCATCAGGCCGATGCCCGGCAGCGGCGCCAGAAAATCGAAGACGTCGACGGCCCGCTTGCCCTTGGCGTGCGCGAACAGCATCGCGGCGATCACGACGCCCGTCAAGCCGCCGTGGAAGGACATGCCGCCGTCCCAGATGCGAAAGACGTTCAGCCAGTCCCGCGGCGTCGTCCCGTGCCCGTAGATCACTTCGTTGCCGTAGAAGATGCACCAGCCGAGCCGCCCGCCGACGATCACGCCGATCGCGCAGTAGAAGATCAGGTCGTCGATCTCGAGTCCGTTCCACGTCGATTGCGGGCGGCTCGCGCGATACCGCGCGAGACTCCACGCCGCGACGAAGCCCACCAGGTACATGATGCCGTACCAGTGCACCTGCAGCGGCCCGAGCCCCAAGTACGGGCCGATCGACACGGCGATCGGGTTGAAGTGCGGATAAACGAGCATGGATGCGCAGTTTACCCCACCGGGTCGGGTTCGGAGAACCTCGTCGTCAGGCGAGCGCCGCGTCCACGCGGCAGAAATGGGCCTTGAGGTAGCGTGTCTCCGGTATCGCCGGATGCACCGGATGGTCCGGCCCCTGACCCCCGGTCTCGAGTATCTGCAGGTGCCGGCCCGACGCACGCGCCGCCTTGGCGATCGCCTCCTGCAACTGATCGGCGCCGAGGTGATACGAGCACGAGCAGGAAACCAGTACGCCGCCGTGATTCAGCAGGCGGATCGCGGCCTGATTCAGCCGCCGGTATGCGGCCTGCGCCTTCGGCAGGTCCTTCTTGCGCTTGGCGAACGCCGGCGGATCGACGACGACGAGGTCGAACTTCTCCCCCTCGGCCGACAGCGCGCCGAGCACCTCGAACGCATCGCCCTTGCGCGTTCGCAGCGAGTGACCGTTGCGCTTCGCGTTGTCCGCGGCGAGTTCGAGCGCCGGCGCCGAGCCGTCGACGCATAACACGTCGCCGGCGCCCGCGCGCGCCGCCCGCACGCCCCACGCGCCGACGTAGCTGAAGACGTCGAGCACGCGCGCGCCGGGGCGCACGTACCTGCACAACGCGCGGCGGTTGCCGGCTTGATCGAAGTACCAGCCGGTCTTCTGTCCTGCGCCGAGCGGCGCCCGGAACACCAGTCCGTCCTCGACGACGGTCGCGGGTTCCGCCACCGGCGCGCCGACCGTTTCGACGTAACTCGGCAGGCCCTCGAGTTCGCGCCCGGCGCCGTCGTTCTTGAAGATCAGCGAGTCGATCGGCAGCACATCGAACAGCGCCGCCTGGATCGGCTGGCGCAACCGTTCCATGCCGGCGGTGCCGATCTGGACGACGCACACCGCGCCGAAGCGGTCGACGACGAGCCCCGGCAGGCCGTCGGCCTCGCCGTGCACCAGCCGATAGTAGGGTGCATCGTACAGGCGCTCGCGCCACCCGAGTGCACGGCGGATGCGCGCCGCGAACCACCCCGCGTCCGGCGCGCTCCAGGTCTCGAGCAGGCGCGCGCAGATCAGCGAGTGCGGGTTGACGTAGGCGAGACCGAGCGCCCGGTCGTTGTGCGCGACCACGCGCGCCAGGTCGCCGGGCGCGAAGCGGCCGAGGGGCGTCTGCGCGGTGTCCACCTCGTTGCTGAACACCCAGAGATGGCCGGCCGCCAGGCGCCGATCCTCGTTGCGTTGCAGGCGCAATGCGGGCAAATGCGCGGCGTTGCCGGGGTCTGTCATCTCGATCGCTGCGGTGACGGTGCTGCGCATTCTAACCCGCGCCGGTGCGGATCGAGCGCTCCTCAGACGCGGCGCAGCGACTCGCGCCGCGCGAGCGCCGCGCCCGGCAACGATCGACGATCCGGTGTATCGCGCTCGTCATGTTCCATCCTCTCCCGCGACGACCCGACCTCGGTCGAGCGCGAGCACGGTCGCCTTCGGCAGGAAATTGAATTCCGAGGCCGATGCCCAGGTGTAGGCCCCCATGGACCGGCCGACGATCAAGTCGCCGATCGACAGCTGCGGCAACGCAATGCTCTCTTCAATCACGTCGATGCTGTCGCAAGTCGGGCCGGCGAGCACCGAGGGATGGCGCTGCGCGCCGGGCTTCAGAGCGTCGATCTCGTAGTGCGCATGATCGAACAGCCGGCCGCTGTAGCAGCCGTACAGGCCGTCGTCGAGGTAATACCACCAGTGCTCGCCGCGCTTGGCGCGGCCGATCACCGTGGCGACGCCGACGGCGGCCGGCGCCGCGATGAAACGGCCCGGCTCGGCGATGACTCGCACCCCGCCCGGCAGGGCGGCGAGCGCCGCCCGGATCGGCGCGCAGAACTCCTCGATCGGCATCGCCGGACGCTGATAATCGACCGGGAAGCCGCCGCCGATGTCGAGCACCTCGAGGTGCTCGCCGCGCGCCGCCGCGCGCCGCAGCAGTGGCGTGCAGGCCTCGATCGCGGCGACATGCATGGCCGGGCCGCGCGCCTGGGAACCGACGTGAAAGGAGAGCCCCCGCACCGCGATGCCGAGCGTGGCCGCGAGCGCGCTCAGTTCGGGCACGGCGAGCGGGTCGCAGCCGAATTTGCGCGACAGGTCGCAGACGGCGTCGGGACTGCGAAACGCCACGCGGATCAACAATCCCGCGCGCCGCCGGAACTTGGCGAACTTGCGAATCTCATCGGGATTGTCGGCGACGAACGTGTCGATGCCGTAAGCGATGGCCGTGCGGATGGCCGATTCGCGCTTGATCGGGTGGGTGTGCACGCACCGGCCGGCGCTCACGCCGCAACGGCGCGCGAGATCGATCTCGCCGTCGCTCGCGAGGTCGAAATACGCACCCTCGTCCCGCAGCGCCTCGACCACCGATCGGTGCGGCAGCGGCTTCAGCGCGAAATGCAGGTCGACGCCCGGCAGGGCCGCGGCGAGGCGCCTGTATTGGGCGCGCACGCGCTCTGCGTCGATGACGAGCAGCGGCGAGCCGTAGCGCGCGACCAGAATTTGCAGCGCCTGCGCGCAGAACGGATCCACCGCGGGGTCGAGCACTCGCGCTGCGCCCGCGTGCGGACCGGGATGCAGCAATCGCCCGCCCCTCAGCCTGCGCCGGATTCGTTCGCACGGCCGCCGAGGCCGCTCGCGCGCCGCAGACGGTCGTTGACGGCGGCCCAGCGCTCGTCGAGCGGCGGCGCCTGGACGAGGATCTTCGCGCCCGCGGCGCGGTCGAGCACGCGCAGGTGGTTGTACAGGTGCCGCCCGTAGGACTCCGGCCTCTTGCCGGCGTTGATCCAGGTCATCTGCGGGCGGGTCTGCAGCGGCGGTCGCATCGCGAGCACCGAAACCTTCGCGCCGCGATCGACGTACTCGGCGACGCGCGCCTCGAGTTCCTCGGCGACGACGATTTCGAGCGGCGTCAGCGGCGCATAGTGCAGGCTGCGGTCGCCGGGCGCCCGCGGGGCGTCGCCGGCCTCGATGAGTTCGCCGATCGCCGCGACCAGTTGCGAACGCGTGACGTGGCCCGGCCGCAGCAACCGCGCCTCGTTGCCGAGGCAGGAAACGATCGTCGATTCGAGGCCGATTTGCGACGCACCGCCGTCGAGCACGATGGAGACCGCGTCGCCGAACTCCTCGCGTACATGCTCCGCCCGCGTCGGACTCAGGTGGCCGTAGCGATTGGCCGAGGGTGCCGCGATTCCACCGCCGAAGGCGGTCAGCAGTTGCTGCGCGATCGGATGCGATGGCACACGGATGCCGATGCTCTCCTGCCCTCCCGTCACGACCGCGTTGACCTCCTCGGCCTTCGGCAGGATCAGGGTCAGCGGACCGGGCCAGAAGCGGGCCGCGAGGCGCTGGGCGACCTCCGGCATGTCCCGCACCCAACGGTGCAGATAGCGCGGATGGTCGAGATGCACGATGACGGGATGATCGGCGGGACGCCCCTTCAGTTCGAAGATCTTCGCCACCGCGCCGGCATCGGCGGCATTCGCGCCGAGGCCATACACGGTTTCCGTCGGAAACGCGACGAGGCCGCCCCCGCGCAGGGCCGCGACGGCCGCCTCGATTTCAGTCTGTGTCGCTCTTACCACAGCGGCATGATATCAAGAGCGCGGCGGCGCGACTGCGCTCAAAGCGCCGGGCGCCGCGCCGGCGTCGAGCCCATCGAGATCGATCCGCCGCCACTCGCCGTCCGCCTGCCGCTCGAGTTCGTAGGCCGGCCAGTAGTGCTTGTCGAGCTTCAGCGTGATCATGTTCACCTGGCCGTTCCAGGTGACGGTCTTCAGCCGCAGCGACGCCCGGTCCGGTTTGCCCGCCACCGCGCGGATGAACGCGTCTAGGTTCGCGATCCGCCGCCCGTCCACCTCGGTGATCCGCCGGCCGGCAAACAGCCCGTAATGCGTCGCCGGTGAGCCGAAATCGAAGAACGACACGAACACCCCGGTGCGCGGGATCGCGCGCTGGATCGCGAGCGCCCTATAGGGCGCCTGCAGCGTCGCGCCGGCCCACAGCAGGACGCGGTCGATCCCCCGTCCCCAGAGCGGCACCGTCGCGAGGCGTATGGTTTTGGCGGCACCGCCGCGCCAGACGGTGACCGTGACCTGCGGCCGCTGCACGGCGAGCTCGACCTCACGGAAGCGATTCACGACCCGGCCGTCGATCGCGAGCAGCAGGTCGCCGGGCTCGAGGAGCCGTGCTTCGTCGGAACCGGCGGCGAGGCGATCGATGCTGAGCACCTGACGGCGGCGTTCGGCATGCGCCTCGAAGCGGTGTACCCATGCGTCGGTCAGGCCGAGCCTGCGCGCGTCGGCGAGAGAATCGACGCCGAACTCCGCCTGCAGCGAATAGATCGGGCGGCCGGCGACGACGTCCTTGACCATTTCCGTGACGATGCCGGCCGGAATTCCGTGATTGGCCTGGGCGATGCCCTGCGGCGTGTCGTAGGCGAAGCTCGACCACAGCGCGCGCACGTCGCCCCGGCGGTCCGCGATCACGCCGTCGTAATCCGCCGGCGGATTGACCAGATCGACGACCTCGAGATTGCTGTCGCGGAACCGCAGGGTGCGCGACAGCGGCAGGGACAGCACGTCCATGCCGGCGACCTGGGTCCTCTGGGACATGACCCGCGAATCGCTGCGCTGGCCGACGACCCAGACATCGTCGCCGGCCTTCAGCGCCCGGGTGTCGAAGCTCGCGGCGCGCACCGGCGTCGAGCCGATCAGCCGCGGATCGTAGGAGATCACGGCGAGGTTGTGCAGGGGATGGATGAAGACCACCTTGCCGGGCACCTCGATCGTATTGGCGAAGGTGATGCGCACGTCGCCGAGCGCGACCGGCACCGTGTTGCGATCGGTGACGACCAGGCCTCGTTTGACGTCGACGATGACCCCGGTGCCGTGATAGTGCCGCTCCGTGACCCCGGACACGGAGTACGGCATGTCGAAGTTTATCGACACGAGCGATGGTGCGAGCCGATCGATGCGCGGATCGCCGGTATGTGCGAATCCGGTCGATGCGGGCAGCAAGGGCTTGGAGGCCGGCCCAGGCGCCAGGCGTTTGCACGGCCAGGTGCCGAGGCGGTCGTCGCGCACGCAGTCGCGCGCCGGAAACCAGCGCCGATCCATGCGGATCACCTTGAGCTCGACCGCGCGTGGATTCTGCAGCGTCACGAAACGCAACGTCGCCCGCTCGCCGTCGGCGAGCGTCGCGAGCACCTTGCGAAAATCGGCGAGCTTCGCGACCGGTTTGCCGTTGAATTGGTCGATCAGTGCTCCGCGGGGTATGTCGGCGGTGTCGAACACATAGCCCGGATCGGCGACGAATATGCCCTTGATCGGCAGATGGTAGCTGCGCGCCTCCTCATAGGAGAGCGTGTTCACGACCGCCGAGCCGAACTCGATGTATTCGTGCGGAGTGATCGAATCCAGGTCGAGGACGGTGAGCGTGCCCCGCAGCCGCGTTCCGCCCCGCTGCACCTCGACCCGGATCCGTCGGCCGACGTGCCCGTCGAGCACCGCCTCGAGCGCAAAGAACTCTGGTATCGGCTTGCCATCGATCGAAATCAGGATGTCGCCCGGCTGCAGGAAGCCGGCGGCGCCGGATCCCGGTTGAACGTCGTTGACGACGAGCATGCCGGTCAGTGCGGGAAATTCCCGGCGCATGCGCGCCTCGGTCGTCCGATCGAGCCCCAGGCGCCGCAACTCATCGTACGGCGTGTAGGTGAACACGGTCTCGAGCGTGCCGCGCGGCACCGGTTTGCCCGCATCGATGTACTTCAGCGCCCGCACCACTGCCGGCAGTGGAAAATAGAAGCTCGAGGCGGCGCCGGTCGCGCCGCCGGCGTTCAACGCGACGACGCGGCCGTGGATGTCGATGACCGGCGACCCGGACGAGCCGCCCGTCGTGCCGGACGCGGCCTGGTAGTAGAACGTGTTGAAGTCGTTGTACTTGCCATAACCGTAGTCCGGTGCGGCGCGATCGAGCCGCGCCAGGGTCCCGGCGAGGATCGACAGCTGCTCGCCATCGTCGTTGCCGATGACGCGGATCTCGCGGCCGACCACCGCTCCGGCCGGATAGAGCGGCAGCTGGGCCGGCTTGATGAAGCGCAGCTTCTTCGGGTCGTAGCGGTAGATCCCGAAGTCGTGCACCGGATCGCGGTAGACCGGGTAGAGCGGCACTTCCTCGCGGTTCTGGAAGGTGGCCTGCGCGATCACCGGACCCGGGGTGACGACGTGGCGGTTCGTCAGAATCAGGCCGCGCCTCGCGTCGATCACGAACCCGGTCGCCTGCGCCGACTCGTTCCACTCGGTGTCGAACGCGCGCGGCACGTCGATTTGAATCGACACGACGCCGGAGGAGATCCTCTCCAGGGTGCGCGCCCACTGTTGCTCGGAGTCGCCGCACGCGCAGGCGCGCGGTCGCGCGCTCGCGGCGCGGACCTGGCCCGCGGCCAACACGACGACGCAGAACGAGGCGGCGAGACACGCGATGACCCCGGCCCCCGGGCCGCTTTGCCGGCGGGCCCCGGTGGCATAGACGAGTCTGTCTGGCATGCGCCGCATTATGCCGGTTAACGTCCCGGCGTGATATCGCCGCCAGTCGCGGTAGAATGTCGCCGGGGCTAGCTCGCCCTGGCAAGCGCTATTTATGATTTCCCGAAGAACCACCCGCGCCGTGCAAATCGGCTCCGTGACCGTCGGCGGCGGCGCGCCAATCGTCGTTCAGTCGATGACCAACACCGACACGGCCGACATCGAGGCGACCGTCGCCCAAGTCGCCTCGCTCGCCCGCGCCGGATCCGAACTGGTGCGCATTACCGTCAACAACGAGGCTGCCGCCGCGGCGGTGCCGCGGATCCGCGAACGCCTCGACGCGAACGGCGTACGCACGCCGCTGGTCGGCGATTTCCACTTCAACGGCCACAAGCTGCTGAAGGCGCACCCCGATTGCGCGCAATCGCTCGCGAAGCTGCGCATCAATCCGGGCAACGTCGGTCGCGGCAGCAAGCGCGATCCGCAGTTCGCCGAGATGATCGCGGTCGCCTGCCGCTACGACAAACCGGTGCGCATCGGCGTGAACTGGGGCAGCCTCGATCAGGATCTGCTGACCCGGATGATGGACGAGAACTCGAAATTGCCCGAGCCGCGGACGGCGCTCGAGGTCATGCGCGAGGCGATCGTCGTCTCGGCTCTGCAGAGCGCGCAGCGCGCCGAATCGCTCGGGCTGCCCGGCGAGCGGATCGTGATCAGCGCGAAGGTGAGCGGCGTGCAGGATCTGATCGCCGTGTACCGCGACCTCGCGCAACGCTGCGACTATCCGCTGCACCTCGGCCTGACGGAGGCGGGCATGGGCAGCAAGGGCATCGTCGCCTCGACCGCCGGGATCGGCGTGTTGTTGCAGGACGGCATCGGCGACACGATCCGCGTGTCCTTGACGCCGGAACCCGGGGGCGACCGCACCCAGGAAGTCATCGTCGCCCAGGAGATCCTGCAGACGATGGGCCTGCGTGCATTCACGCCGATGGTCATTGCCTGCCCGGGCTGCGGCCGCACGACGAGCACGTATTTCCAGGAACTCGCCCAGAAAATCCAGTCGCACATCCGCCATCGCATGCCGGAGTGGCGCAAGCAGCGGATCGGCGTCGAGGAGATGACCGTCGCCGTGATGGGCTGCGTCGTCAACGGCCCCGGCGAGAGCAAGCATGCGAACGTCGGCATCAGCCTGCCCGGGACGGGGGAGGTGCCGGTCGCGCCGGTGTATGAGGACGGCGAGAAGACCGTCACGCTGAAGGGCCAGAGAATCGCCGAAGAATTCCAGGATCTCGTCGAACGTTATATCGAGCGAAGCTATGCGCGGAGGAACCCGTGAGCGCTCTCGCCGGCGAGAAGTGCGTGCCCTGCGAGGGCGGCGTGCCGCCGCTCGACCGGGCGCAAGCGCAGGCGCTGTGCCAACAATTGCACGCCGACTGGAGCCTCGCCGAGGACGCCAAGAGCCTGAACCGATCGCTCAAGTTCCGCGATTTCTTCCGCACCATGAGCTTCGTCAATGCGCTCGCCCACGTCGCCAACGTCGAAGACCATCATCCGGACCTGGAAATCGGCTACGACTACTGCCGAATCAGGTACCGCACCCACGCGATCGGCGGCCTGTCGCTCAACGATTTCATCTGCGCGGCGAAGATCGACCGACTGTGAAATCGCCGGGGCCGGCGAGAAACGGCGGCACGTCGCCGCGGCAGCCGAGCGCGCGCTGCGCGAACCAGCGCCGGGCGAACGGCAACCGCGACACCGCCTCGAGCCCGCCGACCCGCAGCGCCGCGAGCGCCGGATTGGCGTTCGAGAACAGGCGCTCGAGCGCGTCGAATCCGGCTGCAGCCGGCAGGATCTCGCTCCGGCGCCAGCGCTCGTAGCGGCGCAACACGCGCAGATCGCCGAAGGCCGCGCTCTGGCCGGCCTCCTCGAGCACGGCGACGAGCGCGGCGCAGTCGAGGAGCCCGAGGTTGAGCCCCTGCCCGGCGAGCGGATGCACGACGTGCGCCGCATCGCCGAGCAGTGCGACACGCTCGCGCACGTACCGGTTCGCGTTCTGCAGGCGCAAGGCATGGCTCGCGATCGGCGTCGCGAGTCGGGTACGGCCGAGAACCCCGGCGCTCGCCGCATCGAGCGCGAGCGAGAACGACGCCGCATCGAGCGCGCGCAGCCGGTCGGCCTCGTCGCGGCGCACGCTCCAGACGATCGACGAACGGCCGTCGGGCAGCGGCAGGAACGCGAGCGGCCCGCTCGACACAAAGCGCTGCCATGCCGTGTTTCGGTGCGGCCGTTCCGTGTGCACGTGCATGACCAGGGCATCCGCACCGTACGGATGCCCGCTCGTGCCGATGCCGAGCAGGCGGCGGCTCGGCGAGTCGGCCCCGTCGGCCGCGGCGAGCAGCCGTGCGGCGACTTCGCGCCCGTCGGTCAGGCGGATGCGCACCGCGGCATCCTCGACGACGGCCTCGCGCAGTCCGGCCTCGATGCAAACGACGCCGGCCTGCCGCGCGGCCTGCAGGCAATGCCACTTGAGCGCACGGCCGTCGACGATGCTGCCGAGATTCGGCTCGCCAATATCGGCGCAATCGAACGTCAGGGACCCGCGGCCGCCCGGCGCGCCGGCGGCGTCCCAGACGCACATGCGCTCATAGCCGTGGACACGTGCGCTCGGCAGGCGCTGCCAGGCGCCGCCCGCCTCGAGCAGGCGCTCGGCGGCGCGGCTGATCGCGAAGACGCGCAGATCCCAGTCGCAGCCCTCGCCGTCCGACGGAAATTTCGCGTCGATGACGGCGATGCGTGCCGGCGGGCTGACGCCTCGCGCGGCCAGCAAGCAGGCAAGGGCCGTGCCGACCGGTCCGGCGCCGACGATCGCCACGTCGAACTCCGGCTTCATCGCAGCGCCACCCCGCGCGCGAGCTTCGGCACGCGCCCGACCGCGCCCGTGCTCAGCGTGGCGAGCGCACGCTTCGCCGGCGGCAGCAGATCGAATGCGAGCAACCCGAGATTGCGTGCACGGCGCACGACCGACAGCGGATTGGCGAACAGCCGCACCAGCCCGTCGGTGAAACCGGCGATCGCGCGCCGGTCGGCACGCCGCCAGCCGTCGTAGGCCGCGAGCAGCGGCGCCTCGCCGAGTTCGCCGCCGTCTTCGGCGGCTCGTTCGGCGATCAGTTCGGCGAGGCTCGCGACGTCGCGCAGCCCGAGGTTGAAACCCATGCCCGCAACCGGATGCAGGCTCTGCGCGGCATTGCCGACGATGACGCAGCGCATGCCGCTCGTGCCGCGTGCCTGCGTCAAGGCGAGCGGATAGGCGACCCGGCGGCCGACCTTGAGGAATCGGCCGAGCCTGAATCCGAAGCGATCCTGCACTTCGGCGAGGAACTCACCGTCCGGCGCCGCAACCATCGCCTCCGCTTCGCGCCGGCGCACCGTCAGCACGAGCGTGCAACGGCCGTCGGCGAGCGGCAGCAAAGCGAGCGGGCCGGATTCGCCGAACCGCTCGAACGCGACGTGATCGTGGAATCGCTGCGGCAGCACGGTCGTGATGATCGCGCTTTGCCCGTAATCGCGCGTCTCGGCGGCGACGCCCGCCGCGCGGCGGACGGCCGAATGCACGCCATCCGCCGCGACCACCAGATCCGCCTCGATGCGACTCTCGGCGCCGTCGCCGGCGGCGATTTGCAGCGCGACCGCCTGCCGGCCCGGGATCACTGATTGCAGCGTCGCCGGGCAATACACGCGCGGCGCCGCCGGGTCCCGGCCGATGCGGGCCCAGAGCGCCGCGCCGAGCGCGCGGTTCGGCACGACGTAGCCCATCGCGGGCAAGCCGAGCTCGGCGGCATCGATGCGGGCGAACCCAAAGCGGCCGCGGTCGGAAACGTGGATCCTGCGGATGGGCGTCGCCGCATCCGCCACCGCGCTCCAGACGCCGATGGTATCGAGGATGCGCCGGCTGGCGTTCGACAGCGCCGTGGTACGTTCATCGAAACTCGGCTGTGCGGCCGAGTCGTGCGGCACGGCCTCGATGAGCGCAATGCGTAAACCAAGCGGCAGCAACGCGACCGCGAGGCTCGCCCCGACCATGCCGCCGCCGACGATCGCGACGTCGCAACGTTGCACCATCATGCCGTCTGCACCAAGCGCTCGACCGCGTCCGGTTCCTTCTCCAGGCCGTCCGTCAACACCTCGGCACCGTCCCGGCCGACCAGCAGGTCGTCTTCGATGCGCACGCCGATGTTCCAGAATTCCTTCGGCACATTGCGCGACGGCCGGATGTAGATGCCGGGTTCGACCGTCAAGGCCATGCCGGGTTCCAATACGCGCCATTCGCCGCCGACCTTGTAGTCGCCGACGTCGTGCACGTCGAGGCCCAGCCAGTGGCCGGTGCGGTGACCGAAGAACTCGCGGTAGGCCCCGTCCTTGATCAGGCGCGCGGGCCGGCCTTGCAGCAGGCCGATCTCGAGGAGGCCATGCGTTACTGTGCGCACCGCGGCCTCATGCGGCTCGTTCCAGTGGTTGCCGGGGCGCACCTTGTCGATCGCCGCGAGCTGCGCGCGCAGCACGATCTCGTACACCGCCCTCTGCGCGGGCGAGAAGCGGCCGCCGACCGGAAAGGTCCGGGTGACGTCCGCGGCGTAGCAGTCGAGTTCGCAGCCGGCGTCGAGCAACAGCAGGTCGCCGTCGTCGAGCGCCTGATCGTTGGCGGCATAATGCATGATGCAGGAGTTGGCGCCGCCGCCGACGATCGGGTGATAGGCGAGGTCCGCGTTGTAGCGCTTGAACTCATGGATCACCTCGGCCATGACCTCGTATTCCATCGCACCGGGCCGCGCGAAGCGCATCGCGCGCCGGTGCGCGCCGACCGTGATCTGCGCGGCTCTGCGCAGTACGGCCTGTTCGGCGCGGCTCTTGTACAGGCGCAGATCGTCGATCGTGTGGGCGAGTGCGGCGATCTGCTGCGGGGCCCGGCCGCCGTCACTCGCCTGTGTCCGCAATGCGTTCACCCAGGACAGGACCCGCGGGTCGAACTCCTCGTGCGCACCCATCGAGTAGCAGATCCGCGCACGTCCTTCGATCAGGCCCGGCAGGATCTCGTCGATGTCGGCGATCGGAAAGGCGTCGTCGGCGCCGAACCTCTCCACGGCGCCTTGCGGACCCGCGCGCGGACCGTCCCAATCCTCCCGCAGCCGGTCGCGATCGCGCACGAACAGCAGGTACTCGCCCTGGGGGCGCCCCGGCAGCAAGACGGCGACCGCCTCGGGCTCCGGGAAGCCGGTCAGATACTGGAAATAGCTGTCCTGTCGGTAGGCGTACGCGATGTCGCCGTTGCGCTTGCAAACCGCGGCCGCCGGCAATATCGCGATTGCATCCCGGCCGAGCAAGCGCATCAGTTGCCCGCGTCGGCGGCCGAACTCCCTGCGCTGCACTTTGGGACTCGCGCGGCTCAGTGCAAACGCCGTGCCTGCGGCAACGCCTGGGTGCGCAGCGGCAGGAGTTCCTCGAAGACCACCTGGGCCGCGACGCGTATGAACTCGACGAGTTCGGCGTAGGCTTGCTCGTTGGATTCGTCGGCGTCGGCATCGTCGCCCGTCGCGCGCGATATCTCGCTGAAATCGCGGACGATCTCACCGACGTCGCCGCCGAGCGCGTCGAGATCGGCGATTTGCCCCGCGCCGAGGCCATACAGAAAGCCGGTGCACCACAGCGCCAGGGCGTTCGCGCGCCCGGTCAAGGGCTGTTCGTCGTCGGGGAGCAAAGGCTCGAACGCCATGCCCTGCTCGCCGAACGACGTCGCGGTCGCGGTGAAGACCCGCTCGAGAACCGCCGCCGACTCCTCGGAGAGCGCGCCCCGGTCGGGCAGGATCTCGTTGACCCAGTCCTGCAGCCGATAGGGCGCGGTTGAGCACAGCGCGCCGCACAGGGAACCGTGCGCTTCGGCCGCATCGGCGTGGCTGCCCGCCGCCGCCAGCACGTCCTCGAAGTCCGTGAATCGGATGTCGGACATCATCATCGCCGCATGATAGCGCACCGTCCCCCGCCGACGCCCTTTGCAATGCGGTTTGCCGCGCTCTATATTGGCGCGCCATGGGCGATGCCGCAGCGAAATCCGCCGTCGAACTCGAGCTGAAGCGGCTCGAGAAACGCTTGGACGATCTGATCGTCACGGTCGGGCAGATCAAGGAGGAGAACCGGGCCCTGCGCCAGCGCCAGGAGACGCTGACCAGCGAACGCGCCAACTTGCTGCAGAAGAACGAGCAGGTGCGCGCGCGCGTCGAGGCGATGATCGGACGGCTGAAATCGATGGAACAGCAATGACCGACACTCCGGCGCGCGTCAGCGTACGCATCCTGGAAAAGGAATATCAGATCAGCTGTCCGGCCGACGAGCGATCGGCCCTGCTCGATTCCGCCGAGTTCCTGAACGCGCGGATGCGCGAGATTCGCGACAGCGGCAAGGTCGTGGGTCTCGATCGCATCGCCGTGATTGCGGCATTGAACATGGCCCATGAGCTGCTGCGCAATCGCAAGAGCGACGGCAGCCTCGAATCCGAGGTCGGCGGACGCTTGCGTATCCTGCGCGAGCGCGTAGAGTCGGCATTGGAGAAAGGCCGACAGCTCGAACTTTGAGCGGCCCTTCTCGCAGATTCTGGTTTGGCGCCGCCTGCGGTGTTCGATGCGGATCGGGTTTCCTCTCGACCCTAATTTGTAAACCCCAGGGGCCTTTGCTTGCTGGCAACATTGTGCAAGTCCGCCTCGAGCGGAAAGCCTTAATTGCCGCAGTGAGCCCCACCTGTTGCTCAGGTCGGGAGCAACGGTCCAAGACGGCACCTGCGGGTGGCGCCATCGAATCACCGATCGGGAGTCCATGAAGACCGGCAAAGCGGCCCTGCGCGGCGTCCTTCGCAGGCAGCGCCGCGCCCTGTCCGGCGCCGAACACGCGGCCCGCTCGCGCAAGGCCCAGAGGGCGATCGCGCGCTTGCACCGCTTCGCAGCAGGATCCCGGATCGCGGTCTATCTGCCGGTGGATCGGGAGGCGGATACCGCGCTGCTGATCGCGGCGGCTCGCCGGCGTCGCCTGCGGATCTTCGTTCCCGTCGTGGCCGACCGCCGGCACCGCGTGATCAAGTTCCATCCCCTCTCCCGCCGCCTGCGCCGCGGCGCCTACGGCATTGCGGTGCCGGCCGCGCCCTCCCGCCCGGTCGGCGCGCGCTGGCTGGACCTGGTCGTGGTGCCCTTGGTCGGCGTCGACGGCGCGGGCCATCGATTGGGCATGGGTGGCGGCTTCTACGACCGCGCCTTCGCCTTTCGCTGGCGACGCAGCGCATGGCGCGGACCGCTGATGATCGGCCTCGCGTTCGACTGTCAGCGCGTCGACTCGATCGGCGCCGAACACTGGGATCTGCGGCTCGATGCGCTCGCGACGGAGAGCGGATTGATCGGCCGTTGCCGGCGGCGGCGATGAAATACTGGCTGCTGAAGTCCGAACCCGGCACGTTCGGTATCGACGACCTGGCGGCATGTCCAGGACGAATCAGCGCATGGGACGGAGTGCGCAATTTCCAGGCGCGCAACCTGCTGCGCGACGAGTTGCGCAAAGGCGACCGGGCCTTCTTCTATCATTCGGGCGGCCCGTCGCCGGGAATCGCCGGCATCGTCGAGGTCGTGCGCGAGGCCTATCCGGACGCGACCGCGTTCGATCCGCGGCACCCACACTACGACGCGGTCGGCACGGCCGGCGAGCCGCGCTGGTTCGCCGTCGACGTCAGACTCGTTCGCAAGTTCGAGCGCCTCGTGACGCTCGCGCGACTGCGCGCCGACGAGTCCGCCGCGCTGCGTGACCTCGTGATCCTGAGGCGCGGCAATCGCTTGTCGGTGACGCCGGTGTCGAAGAAGGATTGGAACTTCATCCTCTCGCTCGTGTGAACTCGCGCACGTCGCTAGCACATCGGCGAGCGAGAAGCATGACGTATTGCTTGTAATTTGCTTTTTCGTGTATATACTCGGTCCCCGGACTAACCCGACAACGGAGTTTTAAACATGGCAGCGAAAGCGAAGAAGGCGAAGAAGAAAGTGGCCAAGAAGAAGGCTGCTAAGAAAAAGTAAGCCTTCGAAAGTAATCGACTGTGCCCGCGCAAGCGGGCACAGTCGTTTCTGGGGGTCGGGAATTCATGCTGACGCAGGCAAAGAAACGGCTGGCGGGCGAGGCGGCGCTGCGCTACCTGGAAGAGGACATGATCGTCGGCATCGGCACCGGATCGACGGTCGAGGAGTTCATCGGCGCGCTGCAAGAGCGGCGGATCCGGCTTCGCGGTGCGGTATCGAGTTCGCGCGCGACCTCCGAGCGGCTTCGCGCCGCCGGAATCGCCGAACTCGACCTGAACAGCGCCGGCGACCTGCCGCTGTACGTCGACGGCGCCGACGAGGCCACCATCCATGGTGCATTGATCAAGGGTGGCGGCGCGGCGCTGACCCGCGAGAAGATCATCGCCGCCGCCTCCGCGCGTTTCATCTGCCTCATCGACGACAGCAAGCTCGTCGACGTACTCGGCGGATTCGCCCTTCCGGTCGAGGTGATCCCGATGGCCCGCTCGTACGTCGCGCGCCAGCTGGTCGCGCTCGGCGGCCGGCCGGTATGGCGCGAGGGTGTCGTGACCGACAACGGCAACGCGATCCTGGACGTGCACCACCTGAAAATCCTCGACCCGGTCGCCCTGGAGACGAGGATCGATCAGATCGCCGGGGTGGTCACGGTCGGCTTGTTCGCGCGCCGCAGCGCCGACGAACTGATCGTTGCCGGCGACGGCGGCGTGCGGCGAATTGCGCCCTCGATGGTCTCTGCGGCCGGCTAGATCTCGACGCGCGTGCCGATTTCGACCACCCGTCCGGGCGGCAGTCCGTAGAAATCCGCGGCCACCTGCGCGTTGCGCGCCATCTGCAGGAAGGCCCGTCGGCGCAGCGGCGGCAATTCCGAGCGTCGTCCCGCGACCAGCTCCTCGCGACTGAGGAAGAAAGTCGTTCGTTCCGGCTCGTAGGGCACCCCGTGGGCCTCGGCGAGCCGCAGGATCTCGACGATGTCCGGTCTTTCCATGAAGCCGAACTGCGCGACGATCCTGACGATTCCCGCGCCGACGTCGCTCACCGACAGACGCTTCGAGGCCTGCAACCGCGGCTCCTCGCGCGTCACGATCGTGAGCAGCACGACTCGCTCGTGCATGACGCGGTTGAACTTGATGTTGTTGAGCAGCGCACGCGGAATGCCCGATGCCTTGGCATCGAGGAAGATCGCGGTCCCGGCCACGCGCACCGGAGGATCGCGCTTCAGATCGTCGAGAAAATCGCGCACCGGCTTCTGCTCGCGCAGCAGCCGGGTCAGCAGAAATGCCCGTCCCCGTTGCCAGGTCTGCATCAGCCAATAGATCACGAGCGCCGAGCAGAGCGGCAGCCAGCCGCCCTGGCCGAGCTTGGTCATGTTGGCGAGGAGAAACGCGATGTCGACGACGAACAGCAGCGACAGACCCGCGCGCAACGGCAGGCTGTCGCGTCCCCGCCGCGACTTGATCAGACTCAAGGTGAGCGGCGTGACGATCGTCATCGCGCCGGAAACGGCCAGACCGTAGGCGCCGGCGAGAGCCGCCGAACTGCCGAATCCGACGACCAGCGCGAGCGCCGCGGTCATCAGCACCCAGTTCATCGACGGCACGTAGATCTGACCGGCGTGCTGCGCCGAGGAGTGCTCGACGCGCAAGCGCGGCAGCAAGCCGAGGCTCACCGCGGTCCGGGTGACGGAGAACACCCCCGAGATCACCGCCTGCGAGGCGATCACGGTGGCCGCGGTCGACAGGATGACCAACGGCACCAAGGCCCAGGCGGGCGCCATCAGGTAGAAGGGGTTGCTGATCGCGCGCGGATACTCGATCAACAGCGCGCCTTGACCGAAATAGTTCAGCACCAGGGCCGGCATCACGACGCCGACCCAGGCGTAACGGATCGGCGTTTTGCCGAAGTGTCCCATGTCGGCATACAGGGCCTCGCCGCCGGTGACGGTCAGGAACACGCCGGCGAGCACGGCGAGCGCGCCCACCTTGTGTTGCGTCAGCATGCGCAGCCCGTTGATCGGGTTGACCGCGAGCAACACGCGCGGCTCGCGCGCGATCCAGTAGATGCCGAGGCTCGCAAGCACCGCGAACCAGCCGAGCATGACCGGTCCGAAGACGCGGCCGACCGAACCGGTGCCCTGCCGCTGGATCATGAACAGTCCGGCCAGCACGAGCGCGGTGATCGGCAGCACCGGAATCTGCGAGCTCGGCGCCGCGATCTTCAGACCCTCGACGGCGCTCAGCACCGAGATCGCGGGCGTGATGGCGCCATCGGCGAAGAACAGCGCCGCGCCGAGGATGCCGAGCAGGGCGTAGAGCTTCTTGCGTGGACTTGCGCGGGCGGTGTTGACCACCAGCGCGGTGAGCGCGAGCACCCCGCCCTCACCCTTGTTGTCGGCGTTCAGCACAACCGACACGTATTTCAGCAGGACCACCAGCACGAGCGACCAGAAGATCAGCGACAGGACGCCGAGAACCTCATGCGGCGCAACCGTCAGGCGCGCGCCGGTGAAGCAGGCGGATACCGCGTACAGAGGGCTCGTACCGATGTCGCCGAAAACGACGCCCAGCGCACCGAGCGCCAGCAACCGCATGGGTCCACCCGAGTTGCGTTCAACCGACATGCCGACTCGCGCTCCGACCGGGGAGGGGGCCCGCGGCCGCGGGCCCCCGATATGGCTGGGGGACTAGGATTCGAACCTAGGTAAACGGTGTCAGAGACCGTTGTCCTACCGCTAGACGATCCCCCAAGAAGAATCGCATATGGCGGCTGTTCGTGCGCTCAACGCTTCGAGAACTGGGTGCCGCGCCGCGCCTTGCGCCGGCCGACCTTCTTGCGTTCGACCTCGCGCGCATCGCGGGTCACGAAGCCGGCCTTGCGCAATCCCGGCCGCAGCGCCTCGTCGTACGCCATCAGCGCGCGCGTGATGCCGTGCCGGATCGCGCCGGCTTGGCCGGTGATGCCGCCACCCTCGACCTGCACGGCGATGTCGAACTTGCCGTCCATGTCGATCGCCTGAAACGGCTGGCGGACGATCATGCGGCCGGTCTCCCGGCCGAAGAACTCCTCGAGCGTGCGCCCGTTGATCGACACGCGACCCGTGCCGGGCGTGAGGTAGACCCGCGCGCTGGAAGTCTTGCGCCGTCCGGTGCCGTAATAGGTGGAGCCGGCGGCTGCGTTCTGTGCCATGTCTTGCGTTCCTGGGGACTGTTAGTTCAATTCGAGCGTCTTTGGCTGCTGGGCGAGGTGCGGATGTTCGCCGCCGCCGAACACGTGCAGTTTGCGGTACATGCGCCGCCCGAGCGGTCCCTTCGGCAGCATGCCCTTGACCGCGAACTCGATGGCGCGCTCCGGGTGCTCCTTCAGCAGCTTGCCGAGCGAAGTGCTCTTCAGATTGCCGACATAGCCGGTGTGCCGATGATAGAACTTGTCCGAAAGCTTCGCGCCGGTGACCCGAACCGCGCCCGCATTGATGACGACGATGTGGTCGCCAAGATCCTGGTGCGGTGCATAAGTCGGCTTGTGCTTGCCCTTCAAGCGATGGGCAAGCTGGGACGCCAGCCGGCCGAGCGTCTTGCCGGCCGCGTCGACCACGAACCAGTCGCCGCGAGTTTCTTCAGGTTTCGAGAATACCGTGTACATGGGGTCACTCTAGAGGATCGACGACCTTGCCGAAAGGCGCCGAAGTGTACAGAAGCCGGCGCGCGCTTGCCAGTCCCGCGGCCCGCAGGCGGACATACATTATATATACTGTCCGGATGGACGCACGGCGCTACCGCCCGCTCGATCGGGTCATTGGTGAAATTGACAAGGCAATCAAGGTGTTGTCTGTGCCGGCGCGGACGCGGCGAGCGGCTCCGGACGCCGCCGTGGAGGAACCCGCGTTGAGCACTGCCGAGCGCCGCGAAGCCGGCCGGCTGATGCGGGTCAATCACGCCGGCGAGGTCGCCGCTCAGGCCCTGTATCAAGGGCAGGCGCTGACGGCCCGGGATCCGGCGGTCGTGGCGGCGCTGCGAGCCGCCGCCGCCGAGGAGGGCGATCACCTGGCGTGGTGCGAGCAACGAATGGTGCAGCTCGGCGCCACCCCAAGCCGCCTGAACGCCTTGTGGTATCTCGGTTCCTGGGCGATCGGTGCGCTCGCCGGATCCTTGGAGAAGCCCGCAAGTCTCGGCTTCATCCGCGAAACCGAGAGGCAGGTCGAGTCGCATCTGCGCGACCACCTCGAGCGACTTCCCACCGCCGATCGGCGCAGTCGCGCCATCCTCGAACGCATGCAGCACGAGGAGATCGTGCACGGCCGGAACGCCGAATCGATGGGCGGCGGGGTGGTCCCGCCGCCGATCCGGGCGGCGATGCGCCACGCTTCGCGCCTGATGACGCACGCCGCGTACTGGTGGTGAGATGGCCAAGACTGCTTGCGATTCCGGGACTTATGTAATAAAACGTCCGCGAGCATCGTCGTGTCCGCGGCCCGTTCTAGGTCAATTCTAGGGAGACAACATGGAAGAAGGCGCAAAGGCCTTGAGCGATATCCCGGCGATCAATCGTTTCCTCAGCTACTGCCGGATCCGCACGGTCCCCTCCAAGACCGTGATCATTCACGCCGGCGACCTCCCCGACATCCTCTACTACATCATCAGCGGCTCGGTCGAAGTGATGATCGAGGACGAGGACGGCAACGAAATGGTGCTCGCCTACCTCAACAAGGGCCAGTTCTTCGGCGAAATGGGCCTGTTCTACGAACAGCCGACCCGCAGCGCCTGGGTGCGCACGCGCCAGCAGTCGGAGCTCGCCGAGATGACCTATCCGCGCTTCCGGCAGATCGCGGCGGAGAGCCCCGGCCTGATCTTCGAGCTCGCGACCCAGCTCGCGACGCGACTCGACAGGACCAATCGCAAGCTCGGCGATCTCGCGTTCGTCGACGTGACCGGACGCGTCGCCCACGCGATCATGGACCTTTGCGGCGAGCCGGACGCCATGACCCATCCCGAAGGGATGCAGATCAAGGTGAGCCGCCAGGAGCTCTCGCGCCTGGTCGGCTGCTCGCGCGAAATGGCGGGCCGCGTGCTCAAGGTGCTGGAGGAACAAGGCCTGCTGCGCGCGACCGGCAAGACGATCGTCGTGTTCAACGCGCGACCGAAGGTCAAGACCCGCCCGCTGGTCGTTCCGGTCAAGGCAGTGGCGGCCGCCGCGAAGAGCACTCGCGCCGACCACCGGATCCAGCACGACGACGATGACGACGATGAGGACGATGAGGACGACGAAGACTAGCGAGCCCTCGCCCTAGCCACCCGAGCGCCTGCCCGCCTCGATCTCCCGGCGCAGAGCGGCGATCGTCGCCGCATAATCGCCGCTGCCGAAGATCGCCGAGCCCGCGACGAAGGTGTCGGCGCCGGCGCGGGCGATCTCGGCGGCATTCCCGAGCTTCACGCCGCCGTCGATCTCCAGCCGGATCGGCCGGCCGCTCTGCACGATCCGCCGGCGCGCCGCCGTGAGTTTCGCGAGTGCGGTGGCGATGAACGTTTGGCCGGCGAAACCGGGGTTGACCGACATGATCAGGATCAAATCGAGCTCGTCGATCACGTAGTCGAGCCACTCGAGCGCTGTCGCCGGATTGAGGGCGAGGCCCGGCTTGCAGCCCGAATCGCGAATCAAACGAATCGTCCGGTCGGGATGGCCCGTCGCTTCCGGATGGAAGCTGATGTACGTCGCGCCGGCCTTGGCGAATTCCGGCACGAGGCGGTCGACCGGCGAGACCATCAGATGCACGTCGATCGGCGCCACGATGCCGGCCTTGCGCAGGGCCTCGCAGACCAGCGGCCCGATCGTGAGATTCGGCACGTAATGATTGTCCATCACGTCGAAGTGAATCCAATCCGCGCCGTCGCGCAGCACCGCCTGCGCCTCCTCCCCGAGGCGCGCGAAGTCGGCCGACAGGATCGACGGAGCGATGACCGGGTCCATGATTTTCAGTCTATCACCGCATTGCGCGCGCCGCGCGGATCGCCTCGTACGCCTCCTGGATCCGCTGCGTCTTTTCCTTGGCCATTTGCGCCATCGATTCCGGCAGGCCGTTGGCGACGAGCTTGTCCGGATGGTGACGGCTCATTTGCCGCCGGTACGCCCTGGTCAATTCGCGATCGCTGACGCTCTCCTCGACCTCGAGTTCGGCGTAGCTCGCCGAGAGTGCTCTTGCGCGCTTCGGCCCCGCCCACCGGGAACCGGCCTCGCGCGCGCGCAGTGCGGCCTCGATGCGCACGAACTCGAGACCCGACATGCCCAGACCCTCGGCGACACGCGTCAGAATCACGCGGGCCGGCGGCGAGAGGTCGTTGCCGGCGAGCGCCGCGCGCAATTGCAGTTCCATGAATGCCGCGGGCAGATCGCGCCGGCTCGCGCAGACCGCCCGCAGACGCGCAACGGCGGCGACGGCGTCGTAGCCCGGCGACTTGCCGACGCCAAAACTCGCGATCGCGGCCGCCACCTCGCCGCTGCCGAGGCCGAGTTCGCGCATCAGGCGTCGCGCGGCGTCGATCTCGGCCTCCGACACGCGCCCGTCGGACTTGGCGACGTGGCCCATCACCTCGAAGGTCGTGCGGAAGAACACGGACGCGACCGTCCGCGGCGCCGAAGCCCCGCCGCCCCGGTCCTGATCGAACATCTGGCCGATGATGGCGCCGAGCAGCAGGCCCCAGGCGCTACGCGTGACCAGAAAGCCGATCAGCGCGCCGAAAAATTTGCCCTTCCACGCCATCCGCGTTGACCTACCCCTGCCTCGCCGCCAGAATGTCCAGCCGCCGAACGGCCAATTTTATCAGCAGCCGGACACCAAGCCCTTGGAAACACCTTTGCCATTGCCACCGCTGTTCGAGTCGCACCTGCGCGGGCTGAAGAAGATCCACCAGGGCAAGGTGCGCGACATCTACGAGATCGACGCCGAGCACCTGCTGATCGTCACCACCGATCGCCTGTCGGCGTTCGACGTCGTGCTGCCGGACCCGATACCGGACAAGGGCGGCGTGCTCAATCAAATCTCCGCGTTCTGGTTCGGCCGGACCTCGCACATCGTGGCGAATCACCTGGCGGATTTGCGCGTGGAGGACGTCGTCGCCGACGCCGACGAGCGGGCCCTGCTCGCCGGTCGCTCGATGGTCGTGAAGCGACTGCAGGCGCTGCCCGTCGAAGCGGTCGTCCGCGGCTACCTGATCGGCTCCGCCTTTCGCGACTATCTGGCGCACGGTGCGGTGTGCGGCATCGAACTGCCCGCCGGACTGCGCCTCGCCGATCGGCTGCCCGAACCGATATTCACCCCGGCGTCGAAGGCGCCGGCCGGCCGGCACGACGAAAACCTCGATTTCGAGGCGATCGTGGCCCTGCTCGGCCGTGACCAGGCCGCGCAGGTCCGGCGGATTTCGCTCGCGATCTACCGCTTCGCCGCGGCGCATGCCGAGCCGCGCAACATCATCGTCGCCGACACCAAGTTCGAATTCGGCGTCGACCGCGGCGGCCGTCTGACGCTGATCGACGAGGTGTTGACGCCCGATTCGTCGCGTTTCTGGCCGACCGCCTCCTACCGCGCCGGCATCAGCCCACCAAGCTTCGACAAGCAGTTCGTCCGCGATTACCTCGAATCGCTGCGCTGGGACAAGCGGCCGCCGGCACCGCGCCTGCCCGCCGAGGTGATCGCGCGTACGAGCGCGAACTATCGACAGGCGCTCGCTGCGCTCACCGCCTGAGCCGGATGCGGCGCCGCGCGCCACCGCCGGCGATCTTGCCAATCGAGAATCGACCGTGGCAGGCTCGGGACATGCTCCCGTGGCTGCAGCGCGTCGAATACGGCCTGTTCGTGCGATCCCGCGATGCGCCCGCCCCGTGGGGGCCGCTGTGGCGGGCGCTGCGCTATCCGGCAGCGCTGCTGCGCGACTGGTTTGGCGGGGAGTTGAACGTACGCGCGATGAGCCTCGCGTACACGACGCTCCTCTCGCTCGTCCCCTTGATCGCATTCAGCATTTCGGTCCTGAAGCTCTTGGGCGCGCACGCGAATCTTGCCGCGCTGCTCGACGGATACTTCGAGCCGATCGGCCGGGCGGCGCCCGCACTGACCAAGAGCGTGATGCAGTTCGCCAGGAACATGCGCGCCGACGTGCTTGGCACGATCGGACTCGTCTTCCTCGTCTACGCCGTCGTCACCACGATCCACAAAGTGGAGGCGAGCTTCAACTTCGTCTGGCGGATCGCCCGGCCACGCAGCATCGCGCGCCGTTTCGCCGAGTATTCGAGCGTCGCGATCGTCGGCCCGGTGTTGCTCGCGGCGGCCTTCGGCGTGCTCGCCTCGGCGCACGACAGCCCGGTCGCCCTCTGGCTCGGCGATGCGCTGCCGCTGCGATGGACGTTCTCGCTGCTCGGCAAGCTGCTGCCGTATCTGCTCGTGACCGTCGCATTCACGAGCATGTACGTGCTGATCCCGAACACACGCGTCAAGCCAACGGCGGCGATCGTCGGCGGCGTCGGCGCCGGCATGCTCTGGGTGCTGGTCGGCAGGATCTTCGCGCAGTTCATCGCCTACTCGTCGCAGCTGATCGCGATCTACACGAGCTTCGCGGTCGTGTTGACGACACTCATCTGGGTGTATCTGAGCTGGTTGATCCTGCTGATCGGCGCGCAACTCGCGTTCTACGTGCAAAATCCGCGGTATCTGCGCCTTGGCCGCACGCTCATCGACCTGCCGGGGAGCGCGCGCGAGCGGGCGGCGTTCACGATCATGTACCTGATCGGCCGTGACCATGCCCGCGGCGAGAACCCGTGGACCACGAGTCTTCTCGCCGATACGCTCGACGTGCCGGGGGCCGCGCTCGACCCGGTGCTCGACGCCCTGCAGCGCGCCGGCCTGCTGATCACGACCGATCGCGCAGCCCTGGCGCCGGGCCGGGAAACCCGCGAGATCGCGCTCAGCGAGGTGCTCGACGCGATCCGCGAACCCGCGCCCGGCCGGCTCTCGATCGGCGCGCCCGCGCCGCCACCCGCCGAGGAACTCCTGCGCCGGATGGAATCGGCGCTGCACGCACCGCTCGCCGGGCGCAGCTTGCACGATCTGATCGCGACCTCGTGATCGCGCGCCCGGCCGGCCGCGGATCACTCGCCGGCGATCGTCATCTCCTCGATCATGATCGAGCCGACGCGCACGCCGCCGCGGCTGTCGACGTCGGCGCCGGCGGCCACGATCCCCAGAAGCATCGCCGCGAGATTGCCGGCGATCGTGATCTCGGCGACCGGGTGGCGCACTTCGCCGTTCTCGACCCAGAAGCCGGCCGCGCCGCGCGAGTAATCGCCGGTCACGGTGTTCACGCCCTGGCCCATCAGTTCCGTGACTTGCAGCCCCGTACCGAGGGATGCGAGCAGGGCCGCCTCGCCGCCGTCCGTCGTCGGCGCGACGACCAGGTTGTGCGCCCCTCCGGCATTGCCGGTCGACTGCAGGCCGAGCTTGCGGGCCGAGTAGCTCGACAGGATGTATCCGGTCAAGACGCCGTCGTCGATCAGCGCCCGCTCGCGCGTCGCGACCCCCTCGCCGTCGAACGGCGCGCTCGCCATCGCCTTCGGGATGTGCGGCCGCTCGTGGATCGAGAAGCCGCGCGGAAATACCTGCGTGCCGGCGGCATTCAGCAGGAACGATGCTCGGCGGTATTGGCTCGTGCCGCGGATCGCCGCCGCAAAATGCCCGATCAGTCCGCGCGCGACCTCCGGCGCGAACAGGACCGGCGCGCGGCGGGTGCCGAGTTTGCGCGGATTCAGCCGCGCGACCGTGCGGCGCGCGCTCTCGCGGCCGACCGTCTCGCCGTCCTGCAGATCGCGCCAGTCGCGCACCGACGTGTACCAGTAGTCGCGCTGCATCGCGTCGCCCTTGCCGGCCAACACGGCGCAACTGAGCGTGTGCGCGGTCGTCGGATAGCCGCCGACGAAACCGTGGGAATTGCCGTATACATGCATGGCGTGATGGGTGCCGAGCGAGGCACCCTCGGAGTTGTTGATGCGCGGGTCGTACGCGAGCGCCGCTGCCTCGCAGGCTTTCGCGATGTCGATCGCCCGCTCGGCGGACAGGTTCCACGGGTGCGAGAGGTCCAGATCCGGGATCGAACCGGCCATCGCGGCGGCATCGGCGAGGCCGGCAAAGGCGTCCTCGGCGGTGAATCGCGCGATGCTGCAGGCCTTCGCCACGGTCCCGCGCACCGCGGCCGGCGAGAAATCCGCCGTGCTCGCCGAGCCCTTGCGGCCGCCGACGTAGACCGTGACGCCGAGGCTTCGGTCACTCTGGTGCTCGAGCGTCTCGACCTCGCCGAGCCTGACGCCGACCGACAAGCCGCTGTTTTGGCTGACCGCCGCCTCGGCCTGAGAGGCACCGCGCGCGGCCGCCTCGGCCAATGCGAGTTCGACGATCGATTCGAGGTGCTTTTCGCTCGGGGTCACCGGCTTGCCGGGCACGATCGCCATCGGGTTCTCCTCGTCGGGTCCTGGAAGTTTGCGGGCATTGTACCGGGCCGGGAGTGCACCGGCCCGGGTGTTAGCATGGGCGGCATGCCAAGCGCCAAGGGGACGGACGACACCGGCGACGCGCACGACGGGCCGGCGAGCAAGAGCGCCCGCAAGCGCGCCGCGGACGGTTTGCAGGGTCTCGGCGTCGAGCTCGCGTCGCTGTCGGACGCCGAGATCGCCACGCTCGATCTGCCGGACAGCCTGCTGGCGGCGTTGCGGGAATTGCGCCGTCTCACGTCGCACGGCGCGCAGTTTCGCCAGCGTCAGTACATCGGCAAACTGATGCGCCGGATCGATCCGCAGCCGCTGATCGCCCGTTTGGCCGAGCGCAAGCGCACGCACGATCGCGAGGTGCGCGCATTCCAGCGGATTGAACACTGGCGCCAACGCTTGCTCGCGGCGCAACCCGGCGCGGTGAACGAGTTCCTGGCCGCATGCCCTGCGGCCGACCGGACGGCGCTGCAGGGACTGCTCGCGCAGGCGCGCCGGGAACGCGACGCGGGTCGGGCGCCCGCCGGGGCGCGCGCCCTGTTCGCCGCCCTGAAGCGATGGCTGGGATAGGCCTTTGGTACACTGCGAGCCTATGGACGCGTTGGTGGGCATCATCATGGGATCCTCCTCCGACTGGGAGACCATGCAGGGAGCGGCGGAAATACTCGCCTCGCTGGGCATCCCCCACGAGGTGCGCGTCGTCTCGGCGCACCGCACGCCCGATCTGCTCTTCGACTATGCGGCCGCCGCGCGCCCGCGCGGCCTGAAGGCGATCATCGCCGGCGCCGGCGGCGCCGCCCACCTGCCGGGCATGACCGCGGCCAAAACCCCGGTCCCCGTGCTCGGCGTGCCGGTGCAGTCGAAGGCGCTGAACGGCCTGGACTCGCTCCTGTCGATCGCGCAGATGCCCGCCGGCATCCCGGTTGCGACGTTCGCCATCGGCATTGCCGGAGCGAAGAATGCGGCCTTGTTCGCCGCCGCGATCATCGCCAACGAATCGGCGCCAGTGCGCGCCGCGCTCGACGCGTTCCGCGCGGCCCAGAGCGCCGCGGTGCTCTCGAAGCCGGATCCGCGTACGCCGTGAAATCCGGCGATCTTGCGCGCGTCGGCATCGTCGGCGCCGGTCAACTCGGACGCATGCTGGCCCTCGCCGGCATTCCGCTCGGCCTGCGCTGCGTCTTTCTCGACCGCAGCGCCGATGCGCCGGGAGCGCAGATCGCGCCGATTCTGCTCGGCGATCTGCAGGATTCGCGCCTGCTGCGCAAGCTCGCGGCGCGCAGCGACGTGTTGACCTTCGACTGGGAGAACGTGCCGGCGGCGGCGCTCGCGCCGCTCGTGCAGCGCGTGCTGATCCGCCCGCCCGCCGCGGCGCTCGAGGCGTCCCAGGATCGCTTGCGCGAGAAGGAGCTTTTCAGCCGCTTGCAGATACCGGTCACGCCGCATGCGGCCCTCGACAGTCGCGCCGGCCTGGATCGGGCGGTGCGCCGCCTCGGACTGCCCGGCGTGCTCAAAACCCGGCGCATGGGTTACGACGGCAAGGGTCAGTGCGTGATCCGCAAGGCGGCCGAAGTCGATCGTGCCTGGATCGCCTGCGGCGCCGGCGAACTGATCTACGAGAAATTTCAACCCTTCTCGCTCGAGCTGTCGATCATCGGCGCACGCGCCGCGAACGGCGAATGCGTCCATTATCCGCTGTCCGCCAACACGCACGCCGGCGGCATCCTGCGCTACGGTGTCGCCCCCTACCGCCATGCGACGCTCGAGCGGCAGGCGCGGCGCCATCTGCGGCGGGTGCTGCATGCCTTGGACTACGTCGGCGTGCTGGCGATCGAGTTCTTCGTCGTCGGCGGCCGGCTGCTCGCCAACGAAATGGCCCCGCGGGTCCACAACTCCGGGCACTGGACGATCGAGGGTTGCGTGACGAGCCAGTTCGAGAACCACCTACGCGCGATCTGCGGCCTGCCGCTCGGCAGCACGCGCTCCCTAGGGCATGCGGCGATGATCAATTTTCTCGGCTGCATGCCGGATCGGCGGCGGCTCCTGCGGATCGAGGGCCTCGCCTACCACGATTACGGCAAGGCCCCACGTCCGGGCCGCAAGCTCGGACATTGCACGATTGTCGCCGCGCGGGCGAAGGAGCGCGATGCGGCCTTGAAAAATGCCCTAAAATCGATCCGCTGGACTTGAGTCGCGCGCGCCATCGCCCGCGGCCGGTCGCAGCGCAAAGAAGGCGGTTTGCGACATGTATATAGAACTCTTCGGACTCCATGAACTGCCGTTCCGGCTGAGCCCGGATCCGCAGTTTTTGTACCTGAGCAAGCAGCATGCGCGCGCCAAGGCGTACATGGAGTCGACGATCTGGTTCACCGACGGTTTCGTCATCATCACCGGCGAGATCGGCTCCGGCAAGACCACTTTGATCGAGACGTTCCTGCGCGAACTGCAGCCGGACGTGATCGTCGCCCAGCTCAACCAGACCCAGCTCTCGCCGACCGGGTTCCTGCAGACCGTGCTGGTGCAGTTCGGCTTCTCGCCGTTCAACATGAAGAAGCCGGAGGTTCTGGCGACACTGAACGACTTCCTGATCGAACAGCACGCGAGCGGCCGCAAGGTGCTGTTGATCGTCGACGAAGCACAGAACCTCAACAGCAAGGTGCTCGAAGAGGTGCGCATGCTCTCCGGCATCGAGACGACCAAGGACAAGGTGCTGCGCATCATTCTCGCCGGACAGCCGGAGCTGAACGACAAGCTCAATTCGAAGGAGCTCGTGCAGCTCGCGCAACGCGTGCGCCTGCGCTTTCACCTGACGGCCTTGAGCCGCGAGGAGACGAGCCTGTACATCGACCATCGCCTCGAAGTCGCCGGCTCACAGGGCAGGCGCATATTCGCCGAGGAAACCTATCCGACGATCTACCGGCTCACCGGCGGCGTACCCCGGCTGATCAACACGCTGTGCGACACGGCGATGATGGCGGCCTTCGGCCGGGAGTCGGACGCGGTCCTCGCCGAGGATCTGGAGGCTGCGATCCAGGAACTGCAATGGGGCGTGCACACGGCGTGGACGAACCGCCTGCAGGGGCCGAACTTCGACCAGACCGTGCCTCCCGTCGCCCCGGCCGTGCCCCCGGTCGGGCGCATACTGCTCGCCCTCGAGGGCAAGACGACGGCGGAACGCGAATTGCGGCCGGGACGCCTGGTCATCGGCCGCACCGCCGACAACGATATACAGATCGACAGCAAGTTCATCAGCCGGCATCACTGCCAGATCCTCACCAACGCAGAATCTAGCCTGATCGAGGACCTGAACAGCACGAACGGCATCTACGTGCAATCGAAGCGGGTACGCCGCCACAATCTGCATGACGGCGACGTCGTCGTCGTCGGCCGGCACGAGATCAAGTACATCGACGAGCGCGCGGCGCGCTCACGCCAGGACCCCGTGGGCGCGCAAACCGAGGTGATCGAGAACAAGTGATCAATGGCGCCCGGCGCGCGCGGCATCGCCCTGCTGCGGTCGCGCGAGCGGCGGCACGACCCCGCAGTCGGGCGGGGCGATCTCGCCGCCCGAGTACTCCCGCCGCATTTCGCGATAGCCGCGCCTGCGCAGGTACAGCGTCAGCGCGGCGATTTCCGCGAGGAAGCCGACGATGAACGTCGCCGCGGCACGCAGGCTCTGCGGATCGACGTAGGAGACGCCGATCGCAAACGCGCCGATGGCCGCATAGACGAACGGCAAGGATTCGTACAAGGGACGGGACAATCGCACGCAAGGAGACCCCAAGGAGCCAGGCGGATACCGCCGATCCTAACGCGTTCGGCTGCCCCATCGGCGACCGATTTGACTTATCGACCGTGGCGCAGGAAGTTCAATCCTCGCCGGCGAGCAGCTCGCCAATGCGCGACAGCCAGGAGGGCCGCCAGCTCTCGACCCGCAACTGCTGGGCCGCAGCGCTCGCGACCCGCCCCGCCTCGGTCAGCAATTCGGCCGGTACCTCCAGCTGGAAGGTACCCGTCGGTGAATCCTCGCTCATCGCCGCCTCCTCCGGTTGCAGGGCCGTCAATGCGCAGCCTACGGCCGCTCGCGCCGGCCATGGCGTGAGGCGCCGCACGGATTCTCGACTGCGGCCGCGAAATGGACCGGGAAGCGGATTGAACATATGCTCGAGGTTCGCCCGCGGCGATCGGCGGCGGATCCTGCAACGCCCGGCGCCGTGGCCGCCTCGACTCCAAGGGAAATCCACCATGACACTGCAGCTACTGCGTACCATCGGCTGGTCACTGTTCGGGGCCGCGCTCGGCGCCTCGCTCGCGTTCGGCGCGGCGCGCCCGCCGCCCGCCGCCGCGCCGCCGCCGCCCGGCGCGGCGCCCGCCGTGCCCCCGGGCATGCATCGGTACTTGCGCGATGCGCAGAGCATCACGCACGGCTCGGTGACGATCGACGGACACTCGATCCCCTATGAGGCGCAGGCCGGGGTCATGGTCGTGCACCTGCGCGACCCGATGGACGAGGATGTGCCTGCGCCGGCCAATGGCGGCGCGCGGCCGCCGCAGCCGCCCGCGGCGAGCATGTCCTATGTCGCGTATTTCAAGGGCAGCAAGCCGGACCCGCGGCGCCCGATCACCTTCCTGTACAACGGCGGCCCCGGTTCGTCGACGATCTGGCTGCACATGGGCGCATTCGGCCCGGTGCGCGTCGTCGTCGCCGGCGACCGGCACGTCCCCGCGGCACCGTACGAGCTCGTCAACAACCAGTACAGCCTGCTCGATGCGAGCGATCTGGTGTTCGTCGATGCTCCCGGCACCGGCTTCGGCCATCTGCGCGGCAAGGACAAGGAGAAAGCCTTCTGGGGGGTCGACCAGGATGCGCATGCATTCGCCAACTTCATCGTCGCGTTCCTGTCGCGCAACGATCGCTGGAATTCGCCGAAGTTCCTCTTCGGCGAAAGCTACGGCACGACCCGCTCGGCGGCGCTCATCAACGTGCTGGAGAACGAGAAGTCGGTGGATTTCAACGGTGTGATCCTGCTGTCGCAAATCCTCAATTTCGACGACAGCATCGATGCACCGCAGTTCAATCCGGGAATCGACCTGCCGTACGAGCTCGCGCTGCCGACCTACGCGGCAACCGCCTGGTACCACCACAAGCTGCCGAACCCGCCGGCGACGCTCGCCGAACTGCTGCCGGGGGTCGAGCAATTCGCACTCGGCGAGTACGCGCAGGCTCTCGATGCCGGCAACGCGCTGAGCGCCGCGCGCCGGGCGGCAATCGCCCGCATACTGCACAACGACACCGGGCTGCCGGTCGATTACATCGAACGGGCGAACCTGCGGATCAACGGCGGAGAATTCGCAAAGAATTTGTTGGGCGGCGAGACGACGACGGGGCGGCTCGACACCCGCTTCTCCGGTCCCTCGCTCGATCCGCTGAGCGAGGAGGCCGGGTACGATCCGCAGTCCTCGGCGATTGGCTCCGCGTACGTCTCGGCATTCAACGACTACGTGCGCCGCAAACTGAAATTCGGCTGGAACATGAGCTACAAGCCGGAGTTCGATCTCTGGAAGACCTGGGATTACGGTCACCAACCGCCGGGCGCGCCCATGAAGCTCCCCGGGCCGACCAACGTGATGCCCGATCTCGCCGCGGCGATGCAGCAGAACCCGAACCTCAAGGTGCAGCTGAACGGCGGCTATTTCGACTTGGCGACGCCGTTCTTCGCCGCGATGTTCGAGATGCAGCATCTGCCGATGCAGGCATCCCTCGAGAAGAACATCGAAATGCACTTCTATCCTTCGGGACACATGGTATACGTGGCCGAGCCCGAGCTGAAGGCGCTGCACGCGAACGTCGCCGCCTTCATCGAGCGCAACAGCGGCGAATCCGGCGGGAAATAATCGCGACGCGACGCGTCGCCGTCACGGCGCAGACGGGTCGCTCAGCCGGTGCCGCCGACGGTGAGCGCATCGATGCGCAGCGTCGGCTGGCCGACGCCGACCGGCACCGACTGGCCTTCCTTGCCGCAGGTACCGACGCCGCCGTCGAGCTGCAGGTCGTTGCCGACCATGCTGACCCGCGTCAGCACGTCCGGCCCATTGCCGATCAAAGTCGCGCCCTTGACCGGGGCGCCGATCCGGCCGTGCTCGATCAGGTACGCTTCGCTCGCCGTGAACACGAATTTGCCCGACGTGATGTCGACCTGGCCGCCGCCGAAGTTCACCGCGTACAAGCCCCGATCGACCGAGGCGATGATCTCCTGCGGGGCGTGGCGGCCGGCGCGCATGTAGGTGTTGGTCATGCGCGGCAGGGTCATGTGCGCGAACGATTCGCGCCGCCCGTTGCCGGTCGGCGCCTGCTTCATCAGGCGTGCGTTCAGCTTATCCTGGATGTAGCCGCGCAGGATCCCGTTTTCGATCAGCACCGTGCACTGGGTCGGCGTGCCCTCGTCGTCGACGTTCAACGAGCCCCGGCGCCGGTCGAGCGTGCCATCGTCGACGACGGTGATCCCATCGGCGGCGACCTTCTCGCCGATCCGGTTGCTGAACGCAGAGGTTCCCTTGCGGTTGAAATCCCCCTCGAGGCCGTGACCGATCGCCTCGTGCAGCAGGATCCCGGGCCAGCCCGGGCCGAGCACCACCGGCATCGTGCCGGCGGGCGCCGGGACCGCTTCGAGATTCACGAGCGCCTGGCGCACCGCCTCGCGCCCGTGGGCGAGCGGCCCGTCGCCGCGCAGCAGCTCGTCGAGCCCGAAACGGCCGCCGCCGCCGCTGTAACCCTGTTCGCGGCGCCCGCCGTGCTCCGCGATGACGGAGACGTTGACGCGCACCAGCGGCCGCACGTCGGCGGCGAGCGTGCCGTCGCTCGCGGCGAGCAGCACGATCTCGTGGACCGCGGCGAGCGATGCCATGACTTGCTTGATGCGCGGATCCATGCGACGCGTCTCGGCATCGATGCGCATGAGCCACGCGACCTTTTCCTCGTCGGCAACCGTTTCGAGCGGGTCGGTCGGCAGGTACAGGCGCCGGCTCGGCGCCCGCGACCAGGCCTGGACGGCATTGCGCCCGCCACTGCGCGTGATCGCGCGGGCGGCGTGTGCGGCCTGCTCGAGCGCGGGCAGCAGCAGCTCGTCGGTATAGGCGAAGCCGGTCTTCTCACCGCTGATCGCGCGCACCCCGACGCCCTGTTCGATGCTGTGCGCTCCTTCCTTGACGATGCCGTCCTCGAGCGACCAGGATTCCTCGCGGGAGGACTGGAAATAAAGGTCGGCATAGTCGATGCCGCGGCTCATCAGCGCGTCGAGGACACCGCTTAGTCTGCCCTCGTCGAGATCCGCCGGCGCGAGGATCGCGCGTTGCGCGATTTCCAGCGACCCGGCGCTCACGCGGTCTCCGCGTCGAGCCGCGCAGGCTCGAGCCGGCGATTCTGCAGCGCGGGAAATCGCGCCCGCGTCTCCGCCTGCTTCGCGAGGTCGAAATCCGCGGTGATCATGCCACCGCCTTTGTCGAGACGGGCGAGCACCTGCCCCCAGTAATCGACGATCAGGCTGTCGCCGTAGGTCTCACGACCGTTGCTGTGGGTTCCGACCTGTGCCGGCGCGACGACATAGCACAGATTCTCGATCGCGCGCGCGCGCAACAGGGTCTCCCAATGCGCGCGGCCCGTCGGCACGGTGAAAGCGGCGGGCATCGCCAGCCATTCGGCGCCCTGCGCGACCAGCTCGCGGTACAGCTCCGGAAAACGCATGTCGTAACAGACCGACAGGCCGAGGCGGCCGGCGGGCGTGTCGGCGAGCACGATCCGCCGCCCCGGCGCGACGTGGCGGGATTCGCGGTATTGCTCGTCGCGACCGGGAATCGCGACGTCGAACAGATGAATCTTGTCGTAGCGCGCGACGCGCTTGCCCCTCGAGTCGATCAGGAGCGAGGCGTTGGCGACCCGCTCGCCCGCATCGCCGCGCAGATTCACGCTGCCTGCGAGGATCCACAGTCCGAGTTCGCGCGCCGTGTCCGCGAGGAATGATTGCACCGGACCGGCACCGTCCGCCTCGGCGGCCACCAGCTTGTCCGCGTCACGCAGGCCGATGAACGCGAAGTTCTCCGGCAGGCACGCGATGTCCGCGCCGGCGTCCTTGGCCGCACGCAGCCACTCGCCGGCTACCGACAGGTTCTCCTCGACACGATGACCCGAGGTCATTTGAATGGCGGCTACTCTGCCCATTTACTGCTTGCCCTCCGCGATGGCCGCTGCGGCCGCCGCACTCGTGATGCGCTCGACCTGCGGATTGTCCCAGCTTCCCGTGATGTGATAATAGCCCCGCGCCAGCCCGCGCAGCGGCACTTTGAACACTTGCGTCAATAACAGCACCGCGGCGCCCACGACCGGTCCTCCGGCGAGGACGCCCGCGAGCGGCAAACTGTTGCCGAAGGTGCCCGTAACGACCGCCGTTTGGTCGTAATCCCGCTTGCTCAAGCCGATCCTGCCGACGAGGGTGATTTGCGCGGCAGGGCCCTTGAGCAGCACGTCGTTGGTGTAGGCATTACCGCCGCGCAGCTCGAAAGTGCCGGCGATCGTGTCGAAGGCGAGGCCCTTGTCGGTCAGATCGCTGAAATCGAGCGCGAGGCGGCGTGGCAGGGCGGCGATGCTGGCGAGCCCGAGCACGCGTCCCGCACCCGGTTTGATGCCGAACACCTGGCCGTTGTCGAGCGCGATCTTCACCCGGCCGCTTGCCTCGTGAAACGCAGCCGCCGTCGGCGCCCCGGCCCAGCGCAGATCGAAATCCACGCGGCCCTTCTTCGCCGCGATGCTGCGGGCATAGCCGAGATCGGCCATCGTCGCCTCGACGTCGCTGCTCGACAATGAGCCGACCACGTGGCCGACGCCGCGACCCGGACCGCGCCAATCGCCGTGCATCCCGGCCTTGAAGGTCTTGCCGGTGATGGTCAGATCGTTGGTCGAGACGCCGTCGGCGAGCGTCGACAGGTCGGCGCGCACGTCGCCGAAGCGCTGTCCGATCCAGATCAGCCGTTCGACGTGCAGGCGCAGCGCCGGCAGCTTCGCCGGTTCGATTGCCGGCGAACGCCCCGGGCCATGCTCGCCGCCGACCGCCGGATCGGGCGACGCGGCGGCGACCGTGAGTCGCCGCAGAGCGACTTCCCAGCGACCGGTCCGCGTTGCGGCTACGGGCAAGCTGACCGTGCCGTCGGCGTTGGGGCCGCGTAGAGTGATGCGCCAACGGTCGCCGACGTCCTGCAACTTAAGGTCGATGTCGCGCACCGACAGGCCGCCGAAATCGCTCTCGGCGACGTGCATCTGCGCGCTGCGCAGGTACTGTGACAGGGCGCCGCCGCCGCCGTGCGGCACCAACCTGTGCCAGCCGGCCAGGTCGAGCCGCGCAATCCGGCCGCGCACGTCGATCGGCTGCGTATCGCTGAACTGCGGCATGGCGCCGCCGAAGGCGATCGCGGCGCGCGCGAGGCGCTCGCCGCCATTGGCCGGCCGCAGCGCGACCGTGCCGCGGACGATGGAGCCCAGGGCGAAATTCGCGACCGGAGCGGACACCGCGGACCATTGCACCTGCATCCAGGAAGGCAGCGGCTGGTCACGACGCTTGGCGAGCGGCTGTGGCAGATCGAGCGTGAGTCCCTCGAGCCGGCTCGTGACGCGCAGCCGGCGCCGCCAAGCCGGGCCCGGCGCAATCGTCAGCAGCGCCCGCCATGGCGTCTTGCCGCCGATTCTGCCGGCCGCGGGCGCACCGATTGCCGCGCCGAGGGCGGCACCGGTCGCGACGCCGCGAAAGCGCAAGCGCGTGCGCCTGGGCCGAGCGCCGGCCGGCGCTTTCGCGAAGACCCGCAGCGGGCCGCCAAGCAGCCGGCCGTTAAGGTCGGCCTGGACGATCGCCGATCCATCGACGGTGAAATCGCCGGCGAGCGCGCTCGCGGCCGCCGGCAGACCGACGCGGCTCAAGCGCACACCCTTGAGCACGCCGTGCACGATGACACGCCGATCCGCCAAATCCTCGAACGGCAAGCGCAGATGCACACCGGCGCGCACGGGCCCCGTGGCGCGCACGGCGGAAAATCCGCCGTGCGCATGGCGGCCGATCGGGGTGTCGCGCAGGAATCGCAGCGCCGCGGACGCTTTGCCCGTGATCTCGGCGCGCACCGTCAAGGTCGCGTCCTTGAAATCGGCGAAACGCGCATCGGCGCTGCCGACGTGCAAGTCGCCGAGCGTCGCGCCGGGCGTGTGTACGGTGAGGCTCTGATCGCGAAATTCGGCGCGCCCCGCGGCGTTCTCGATCGCGGGCCAGCCCGGAGCGTAGTCGAGCGTCACGCCCTGAAGATTCAGCCGCGCGAGAAACAAGCCGCTGCCGTCGCGGAACGGAAAATCTCGCACCGGTCCGCGCAGCACGATCTCGGCGTCCGGGACAAGACCGGCGAGGAACGCCCGGTCGAGCCAGGCGAGCGGCTTCGGCCCCAGCATCGCGCGCGGCAGGTAGCGGTGCACGGCCGCGATCCTGCCGTGCGCGAGGCGGGCGAACAGATTCACGACCGGCGAGCCCCCCGTCGCGGGCACGAGCAGCGAAGCGAGCAGCGAGATCCGGGCGTCGCGGTTGCCGAGCGCGACCTGCGGAGTCGCGATCAGCAGGCCGGCCGGCGTGCGGCTCCAATACACGGTGCCGTCGAGCGTGTCGAGCCGGATCGCCCGCGGCCACTGCCCGGGCCACTCGACGGTGGCGGCGCGGGTGGCGAATTCGACGTGGCCGGCGTCCTGGTCGCCTTCCAAGGCGCCCGACATGCCGCGCAGTCCAGGAGTCCGGCCGAACGCGCCGAAGCCGGCGTCGCGGAATCGCGCGTGCACCGTGAAGCGCCACGGCGCGCCGGCGCCGGTGCGTCTGAGCCGCAGACCGGCATCGGTCCACACGCCGGTCGGTGCGATCGCGATGAAGCGCTCGCGGGTCGATTCGCGCGGCAGCAGGGCGGCGAGCGGCAACAGATTATCGGCGCGCAGATAGCTCGCGTGGGCGTCGAGTTCGAGCGCGCCGCCGCCGCGGCTGCGCCAGGTGACGTCGAACTGCGACGGCGGATCCTTGCGCCCGGCCCGCAGCGCACGCACCCGCCGGCCGAGCAAGGTCCAGCGCTCGCCCTGGTGCGTCAGCTGCAGATCGCCGCTGATCCGCTCGAATCGCGCGATCGAGCCGTCGCTCGCGCGCGCGACCACGTTCGTCGCCGCGAAGTCGAAGCTCGCGCGCGCGAGATAGCGGCCGGTGCCGCTCGCCGCGAATTCGAACGCGCCGCCGCCGCCCTCGAGGTGAGCGAGATACGCGGGCAGCAGCCGGCGCCATCCGGGAAAGGAAACGTCGCGCGCCCGCAGGTCCGCGCTCCACTCGAGCGCGGCGAGGTGCGCGAGCTTGCCGAGCTTGGCCGTGATGCCGAACTCGCCGCCGAGAGCCGCCGGCAAGCGCGCATCGGCGCGGATGTGAATGGCGCCCGCATCGCGCCGGGCTCGCAGATTCACATCGCTCAGCACCAGGCGCGGCAGCTTGCGGTTCCAACCGGTCACGGTCACGCGACCGTGGCGGATCGACAGGATGCCCGGCGGCAGGTCGTCGAGCTCGAGCGCGGTCACGGGCGCCTCGCTGCCTTGCAGGGGGATTTCGGCGGCGAGCGCGAAGCGGGTCGGGCCGGTGCGCGCAATCACGATGTCCGGGGAATCGAGCTCGATTCGGGCCGCGAACAATCGACCGCTCGTCAACAGCCGCCAAAGATCCGAGCCGATGCGCCCGCGCGCCGCCGTGGCAAGGACCCGGCGGTCGTCGCTCGAGCGCAGTTGCAGTTGCCGGAACGACAACTCCGGCCCATACCAGCGCCACCCCGCCGACACATGGGCGAAACGCACGTAAAGACCGGTTTCCCGATGCACCCAGGCCTTGATCTCGGCCTGGTAGCGCGGCACCCGGTCGAGCGCGAGCTGCAACGCGAGCGTCGCGAGAAGGATGACCGCCAGCACCCCCCCAGCGCAAATCCCCAGGATCTTGCCGAGCCGGCGCAGGTTCATTTACATCAGCACGACGTCGTACTGATCGACGGCGTATAGCGCCTCGGTCTGCAGCCGGATCGGCTTGCCGATGGCGAGTTCGAGCTCGCCGAGGCCCGCCGATTCCTCATCGAGCAGCCGTTCGATGACGTCCTGGTGCGCGAGGACCATCAACCGCTGGCACTCGAATTGTCGCGACTGGCGCAAAAGCTCACGAAACACCTCGTAGCAAACGGTCTCGGCGGTCTTGACGAATCCCCGGCCCTCACAGCTTGGACACTGCCGGCACAGGAGGTGTTCCAGACTTTCGCGGGTCCGCTTGCGCGTCATCTCGACCAGTCCGAGCGGCGACACCGAGGAGATGCTGGTCTTGACGTGATCGCCCGCCAGCGCGCGCTCGAGTGCCTGGATGACCTGGCGGCGGTGCTCCGATTCTTCCATGTCGATGAAGTCGATGATGATGATGCCGCCCAGGTTGCGCAGGCGCACCTGTCGCGCAATGGCGACCGCCGCCTCGAGATTCGTCCGAAAAATCGTCTCCTCGAGATTCCGGTGACCGACGAACGCGCCGGTGTTGACGTCGATCGTGGTCATGGCCTCCGTTTGGTCGACGATCAGGTATCCGCCCGATTTCAGCGGTGCCTTGCGCTCCAGGGCCCGCTGAATTTCCTCCTCGACGTGGTGCAGTTCGAACACCGGCCGCGGTTCGGCGTACAGCTCGATCCGCGGCAGCGCCTCCGGCATGAACGTCCCGGCGAAGTCCTGCATTTCGCCGTGCGCGGCGGCCTGATCGATCAGCACGCGATCGACATCCGGGCGCAGCAGATCGCGCAGGATGCGCAGGTGCAGCGGCAGGTCGGCGTGCACCAGGCGTCCCGGCGCCGTGCGCAGCCCTTGCTGGCGGACGACCTCCCACAGCTTGCGCAGGTAGATCATGTCGCTGCGCAAGGCATCGCGGGACGCGTCCTCCGCGGCCGTGCGCACGATGTACCCGGCGTTCTCGTCCGGCTGCACGAATCCCTGCACCGTGCCGCGCAGCCGCTCGCGCTCCGCTTCGTTCTCGATTCGCGCGGAAACGCCTACGCCCCGGCCCTGCGGCATGTACACGAGGTAGCGGGACGGCAGGGTGATGAACGTGGTGAGCCTCGCGCCTTTCGTGCCGAGCGGATCCTTGACCACCTGGACGAGGATCTCGTCGCCCTCCGCAACGAGCGAGCGGATTTCCGCCGTTTGCGGCGGTTCGATGCCGATGTCCGCGTGCCGCGGAGCGCAGATGTCCGAGGCATGCAGGAACGCGGTGCGCTCCAGCCCGATCTCGATGAATGCGGCCTGCATCCCCGGCAGGACCCGCGAGACGCGTCCCTTGTAGATATTGCTGATCAAGCCGCGCCGGCTCGCCCGTTCGAGAAACAGCTCCTGCAGCACCCCGTTCTCGACCACCGCGGCGCGCGCCTCGTGCGCATTGGCGTTGATCAGGATTTCGACGCTCATGCGGTACGTGAGCGCGGCACGCCGATCTGCGCGAGCAGCGCACGGCGCCGGGGCGAGGCCGAGGCGAGGTAGACGAATGCGGTCGACATCCGGACAGGATAGCCCAACCCGCGCCCGCGAGTCCTTCAGGCCCGGTGGTACGGATGGCCCGCCAGCAGACTCATCGCCCGGTAGATCTGCTCGGCAACCAGGATGCGCACGAGTGTGTGCGGCAGGGTGAGCGGCGACAGCGACCAGCGCAGATCGGCGCGTTCCAGGCAGCGCGGCGCGAGACCGTCCGGGCCGCCGATCAGCAGTGCGAGCGGCCGCCCCTCCTGCAGGCGCCGCGCGAGCCAGCCGCTGAACTTCGCGGTCGTCATCGTCGGCGCCTCGATCTCGAGGGCGACGACGTAATCCTGCGGATCGAGCGCCGCGAGCATCGCTTCGCCCTCACGGGCGATCGCGACCCGCGCCGGTTCGCCGGCGTGCCGCACGGCGATCGGAATCTCCCGCAGTTCGAGCGTCAGGGGCTTGCGCAGGCGCCGTTGGTAATCGCGAAAGCCCGCGTCGATCCACTCCGGCGGGCGTGTGCCCGCCGCGATCAGCCGGCATTTCACGCGGCCACCGTGCCACCGTTCAGGCGCGCCCGGGCGGGCGCTTGACGGCCTTGATGCCCCAGAGCTTTTCCAGACCGTAGAACTCGCGCACCCGCGGCAGCATGACGTGCACGATCACGTCGCTGAGGTCGATCAGCACCCAGTCCCCGTCCTGCAAACCCTCGACGCCGTGCGGCCGGAAACCGGCCTCCTTGGATTTGTCGACCACTCGCTGCGCGACCGAACGCACGTGCCGATCCGACGTGCCGCTCGCGATGATCATGGTATCGGCGATGTCCGTCATGCCGCGCACGTCGAGGACCTTGATGTCCGTTGCCTTGAGGTCCGCCAGGGCGTCGAGCACCACCGCCCCGAGCGAGGGCTTGGCGGGGGCCTTCTTGCGCGGGCGCGCGGCGCCGGCACCCCGTTTCGCGGGCGGCCGTTTGGTCCGGCTCGCGGCCTTCTTTTTTGCGTGCGTCACTGGATCACTCGTGCTTTGCTGTAGCAGTTCGCCTCGAGGATCAGCCTGCGCACCGTATCGGGCATCAGAAAGCGCGGATCGCGCCCCATCGCGATCGACTGCCGTACGTCGGTCGAGGAGATCTCGAGCTGGGTCACGGCGTGGATGAAGATGCAGCCCGCGCGCGCTTCGTGCAGGTCGCCGATCCGGCCGGTCCCGCGGTCGACGAGCAGTTCGCCGAGCGGTCCCATGCCAGGCGCCCGCCAGCCGGGTCGGTGGGCGACCACCAGATGCGCATGCTGCAGCAGGTCCCGCCACTGGTACCATTTCGGCAGGCTGAGGAAGGCGTCCATGCCGACGATCATGCACAGGCTCCGGTCCGGGTATTCGTGGCGCAACTCGGCCAGGGTTTCGACCGAATAAGCTGGCCCGGTCTTGCGCACTTCGCGATCGTCGACGACGAATCCCGGCTGGCCCGCCGTCGCCGCTTCGACCATCTGCAAGCGCAGCTGCGCGTCGGCGAGCGGCTTGTCGCGATGCGGCGGGTTGCCGGCCGGCAGGAAACGGATCTCCTTCAGGCGCAGCGCCTGCTGCAATTCGAACGCGGTGCGTAGATGCGCAAAGTGGATCGGATCGAACGTGCCGCCGAAAATGCCCATCGCATTCATCCGGCTACCCTGCCTGAAACCGGCGGTGGTTGCAAAGCGCCGGCGAGCGTCGCGGCGAGGCCGGCGAGCGCCGTCCACGCGTCCCCTGGCGCGAGACCCTTGACGATCCGATCGGTGCGCGCCGCCATCACGAGCAGGTAAGGCAGCGGCAGTGCGTCGAGCCGTTCGATCGCGCGGGCCGACGGCGTGCTCGCCTGGCTCCAGCCACCGCGCTCCGAGTTGCGCAGGCGACGGCGCTCGCGCTCCTGCCACAACCCGCGCACCTCCCGCACCAGGGCCCAGAGCACGAGCGTGGGTTCACGGCCCTCGCTCCTCAACCCTTCGAGGATGTGCAGCGCACGCGCCGCGTCGCCGGCCGCGGCCGACTCGGCGAGTTGATACACGTCGTAGCGCGCGCTGTCGGCGACCGCCTCGATCACGAGCTCGGGCCCGATCCGGCGCGTCTCGGCGAGCAGCGTCAGGTGCGCCAGCTCCTGCTTCGCCGCGAGCAGATTGCCCTCGACGCGGTCGGCGATCAGTTGCGCGGCCGCGGGTTCGAGCGCGAACCCCGCCTGCGTCGCGCGTGCGCACAGCCATGCGGGAAGCTCCTGCGCACCGACCGGCCGCAGTGTCACCCATGCGCCGTGTTCGGCGACGGCCTGCACCCAAGCCGTATCCGCGGTCTTGCGGTCGAGCTTCCCCGTGACGATGAGCAGCAGCACGTCCGGCGGCGGACGGGCGGTGACCTGCGCGAGCAGCGCGGCACCCTTGTCGGCCTTGCCGCCCGGCATCCGCAGTTCGATGATCCGCCGCTCGGCGAACAGCGTCAGGGACTGCAATTCGTTGCGCAAGTCATCCCACGCAAACGTGCGATCGACGTCGAATACGCGTCGCTCGGTGTAGCCGCGCGCACGAGCCGCAGCGCGCACCAAGCCGGCCGCTTCATCGACGAGCAGCGCTTCCTCGCCGCAAATCAGGTAGGCGCCGGCGAGTCCGCGCTGCAGCGCCGCCGGCAATTGCGCGAAGTTCAGCCGCAATCGCCCGCCTCCGGCAGCCGCGCACGCGCGGCCTCGTACTGCGCGGCGAGCCGCGCGACGACGGTCTCGACGCTCGCCACATCGTGGATGCCGCTGACGCTCTGGCCGGCGCTCCAGATGTCCTTCCAGGCCTTCAACCGGGAACTGCCGCCGGATCCGAAGTTCATCGCGCTGTGGTCCACGCCCGCGAGTTTATCCGGATCGAGGCCGGTTTGGGCGACGCTCGCCCGCAGATAGTTGCCGGCCACGCCGCTGAACAGCGGCGTGTAGACGATGTCCTCGGCGCGGCTGTCGATGAGCATCCGCTGGTACGCCTCGCTCGCGTTCGCCTCGGCGGTTGCGATGAAGCGCGTGCCCATGTAGGCGAGATCCGCGCCGAGCGCGCGCGCCGCGAGCAGATCGGCGCCGCTGCTCATCGCGCCCGCAAGCACGATCGCGCCGTCGAAGATCGCCCTGATCTCCTTGACCAGCGCGAACGGGCTCAGCACGCCGGCGTGGCCGCCGGCGCCGGCGCACACGGCGATGATGCCGTCGACCCCCTGTGAGACGGCCTTCTGCGCATGCCGGATGTTGATCACGTCGTGCAGGACGATGCCGCCGTAGCCGTGAACCGCGGCGACGACCTCGGCCGGCGGTCGCAGGCTCGTGATCACGATCGGCACGCGGTGCTTGACGCAGGCCTCGACGTCCCGCTGCAAACGATCGTTGCTCGCGTGGACGATCTGATTGACCGCGAACGGCGCGACGCGGGCGCCCGGAGTCCTCCGTTGGTGGTCGGCGAGTGCCTCGCCGATCTCGGCGAGCCAGTCGTCGAGGAGCGAGGCGGGCCGTGCGTTCAATGCCGGAAAGGATCCGACGATCCCGGCCTTGCATTGCGCGATGACCAGCCGCGGCGTCGAGACGATGAACATCGGCGCGCCGATCAACGGCAGACGCAGGCGATTTCGCAGGATCGCAGGTATCGGCATGTGGCAAGGCTCCGACGGTTCGAGGACCCCCAGTATCGCGCAGTCGGACGCAGCGCCGGTCGCAGCCCTGCCGCTCGAGCGCTTCGATCGACCGGGGGCGCCTGGCTTCGGCTGCCCAGCTTGCGCCGATGATGCGACGCAACAACGCCGGTGATCCGCTCTCGAACCGCGCGCGGTTCCTGCTAATCTTGCGCAACAGATCCAGCGACGACGAGGCCTCGGCATGCCCACCGTTTTCGAGAAAATCATCGCCGGCGAGCTGCCGGCGACGATCGTCTTTCGCGATTCGCGCGTGACCGCCTTCCTCGACATCAAGCCCGCTGCGCCGGTGCACATCCTGATCGTGCCGAACAAGCGGATCGCGACGGTCGACGACATCGCCGACGACGACGAGGCTCTGATCGGCCACATGGTCATCGTCGCGCGCGACCTCGCCCGGCAGCATGGCATCGCCGAGGACGGCTATCGCTTGATCGTCAATTGCAATACCCACGGCGGGCAGGAGGTCTACCACCTGCACGTGCATCTGCTCGGCGGCCGGCCGCTCGGTCCGATGCTCGTACGCGCCTGAAACGGCGCCGCGACGCTGCGCCCAGACGACGAGGAACAGTCGATGAAGAAAAAGAAGGCAGCGCCCCGCCCGGCGGCGCGCGCCGCCAAGAGCTCGCGCAAGAGCGCGCCGGAGCCCGCCGCCCGCCGCACGCTGTATCCGGCGATCGAGCCTTATCGACGCGGCCATCTGCGCGTTTCGGATGTTCACGAGATCTATTTCGAGGAATGCGGCAATCCGGCCGGCAAGCCCGCGGTCTTCCTGCACGGCGGCCCCGGCGCCGGATCCGACGTGCGCGCCCGTCAATTCTTCGATCCCCGCCATTACCGCATCGTCGTCTTCGATCAGCGCGGCTGTGGCCGCAGCCGCCCGAGCGCCAATCTGATCGAGAACACCACTTGGCATCTGGTCGCCGACATCGAGCGCTTGCGCAAGCATCTGGCAATCGATCGCTGGCTGGTTTTCGGCGGTTCCTGGGGCAGCACCCTCGCGCTCGCCTACGCCGAAACGCACCCCGAACGGGTCACGGAGCTCGTGCTGCGCGGCATCTTCTTGCTGCGCCACGCGGAGATACGCTGGATGTACCAGCAGGGCGCGTCGGCGATATTCCCCGATCGCTGGGAGGGATACCGCGACGCCATTGCGGCCAATGAGCGCGACGACTTGCTCGGTGCCTACCACAAGCGCCTGACCGGGGGCGATCAGCGGGCCGCGCTCGCGGCCGCCCGTGCCTGGTCGGTCTGGGAAGCGTCGATCAGCTTTCTGCACAGCCACCGCGAGACCATCGCCCGCTGGGGACAGGCCGAGTTCGCGCTGGCGATCGCCCGCATCGAATGCCACTACTTCGTCAATCGCGGCTTTCTGCGCAGCGAGACGCAGCTGCTCGATGACGTCGCGCGGATCCGCGGGATTCCGGCGACCATCGTCCAGGGACGGTACGACGTCGTCTGCCCGGCGACGAGCGCCTGGGATTTGCACCGGGCCTGGCCCGAGGCCGACCTGCGGCTGGTGCCGGATGCCGGGCATTCGGCCTTCGAGCCGGGCAACCTGCACGAGCTGGTGCTCGCGACGGATCGTTACCGGAGCCGCTGAGCGTGCTGCCCGTGACCGCGACGCTCGGCCTCGCCCGCCCGGACGACGCGCTCCCCATCGCCGAGATGTCCCGGGACACGATCGAATGCGGACTCGGCTGGTCGTGGACGCCGCAGCGCGTACTCAGGTTCATCGGCGACCGGGATTCGACGGTCATCGTCGCGCGTCGCCACGCCCGCCTCGCCGCCTTCGCGATCATGGCGGTCGGCGACCGCTCCGCGCACCTGAACCTCTTCGCGGTCGCGCCGCCCGATCGGCGCAAGGGACTCGGCAGCCGGCTGATCGACTGGCTCGTCGCGACCGCGACCGAGGCAGCCGTGTTGCGGATCGATCTCGAACTGCGCGCGAGCAACCTGGAAGCACGCGCGTTCTACTCGCGGTCGGGCTTCGCGCAGACCGGCAGCGCGCCCGGCTATTACCGCGGCCGGGAGGCAGCGGTGAACATGTCGCGGGATCTTGCGCTGCGCTCCTGAGACGCCGCACGGCCGCCGGAAATCTCGTATGATCGCGCCGAGGTATTGCGAAGGCTTGCGGGGAGAGTGGCTCTGGGAAGGGATCAATCCGCCGAATCGTCCGAACGTGACGCGGCGCAGTTGCGTGCGCTCGGCTATGAGTCGCACTTCGACCGGACGATGTCGAAATGGGAGAACTTTTCGCTCGGATTCACCTACCTGTCGCCGGTCGTGGGCGTGTACACGATCTTCGCCAGCGCCTTTGCCACCGGAGGTCCGCCGATGTGGTGGACCTACATTCTCGTCGGCCTCGGCCAGCTGCTCGTCTGCCTCGTCTTCGGCGAAATCGTCTCGCAGTTTCCGATCTCCGGCGGCCTGTACCCGTGGGCGCGGCGCCTCGTCGGCAAGCGCTGGGCCTGGATGGCCGGCTGGGTCTACGGTTGGGCCCTGTGCTGCACGATGGCGGGAGTCGCGACCGGCGCGGCGCCGTTCGTCGCGCAGGCGGCCGGATTGAGCAGCACGCCGCTCGCCGCGACGTTGATCGCGCTCGCGTTGATCGCGGCGACGACCGCGCTGAATTTGAGCGGCACGCGACTGCTCGTGCGGGTCGCGATGATCGGCTTCATCTGCGAACTGATCGGCGCGCTGCTCGTCGGCGGCTATCTGCTGCTGTTCGCCCGGCATCAGCCGCTCGCGATCCTCGTGGACACCTCGTTCGTGCGCCCGCACGGCAGCTACTGGCCGGCGTTCCTCGCCTCCTCGCTCGCCGCGATGTTCTGCTACTACGGGTTCGAGGCTTGCGGCGACGTCGCCGAGGAGACCCCCGACGCGAGCCGCATGATCCCGAAGGCGATGCGCATGACGATCTATATCGGCGGCGCCGCCGCCTGCTGGGTGTGCCTCGCGTTCGTGCTGTCGATACGCGACATACCGGCGGCGATCTCCGGCGCCGACCCGGATCCCATTGCCACCCTGCTGCGCTTCGCGATGGGCGATGCCGGATTTCGCGCGGTGATCGGCGTCGTGCTGATCTCGTTCGTCTCCTGCCTGCTCAGTCTGCAGGCGGCCGCTAGCCGCCTCGTGTATGCCTACGCCCGCGATCAGATGATCGTCGGCAGCGGCTTTCTCAGCCGCTTCTCGCCCGCGCGGCACGTGCCGTCGAACGCACTCCTCGTGATGGGCGCGATCCCGGCGGCGATCGCACTCAGCGGATTGTGGCTGCAGAATGCGGTCGCGACGATCATCAGCTTCGCGGCAATCGGCATTTACATCGCCTTCCAGATGGTCGTCCTCGGGGCGGCGATCGCGCGGGCGAGAGGCTGGCGGCCCGCCGGCCCCTACACGCTCGGCCGGGCGGGCTGGCTGGTCAACGTGCTGGCGCTCGCCTACGGCATCGGCGCGATCGTCAACATCCTCTGGCCGCGCAGCCCGGGCCGGCCCTGGTACGTTGACGACGCGATGATCGTGACGACGGCCGGGGTGCTCGCCTTGGGCGCGTTGTACATGGTCCTCGCGCGCCCGTACGAGCGCGGCGCGGCGCCCGCCGGCGATGCGCATTTGCTGAACGCCGAGGCAGGCCGATGACGAACCACGACCCGGCGGTGCGCACCGACGAGGGCGGGACGGCGGCCGGCGCGGCGCCCACCGGCCTTAGCCGCTCGCTCTCGGGCCGCCACCTGACGATGATCTCGATCGGTGGCATCATCGGCGCGGGATTGTTCGTCGGCAGCAGCACCGCGATCATCGCCGGCGGTCCGGCGACGTTCATCAGCTATGCGATCACGGGCATGCTGATCCTGCTCATCATGCGCATGCTCGGCGAGATGGCGACGGCGCTGCCACAGGTGCGCAGCTTCACGGAATTTGCCCGTGCGGGTCTCGGCGACGGTGCCGGCTTCGTCGTCGGCTGGCTGTACTGGTATTTTTGGGTCCTGGTGGTCCCGGTCGAGGCGATCGCCGGCGCCAAGATCCTGCAGCGCTGGCTGCCCTTCGGTCCGCTCGAGATCGGCGTCGCTCTGATGACGGTCATGACCGGCGTGAATCTCATGTCGGCCCGCTCCTACGCCGAGTTCGAGTTCTGGTTCGCCTCGATCAAGGTCGCGGCCATCATCGTCTTCATCGTCGTGGCGGCCTGCTACGCCTTCGGCTGGACCGCGCCGCACGGACCGACGTTCGCCAATCTCTCGGCCTACGGCGGATTCACGCCGCACGGCTGGATCGCCGTGATCGCCACGGTGCCGACGGTGTTCTTCGCGATGACCGGCGCCGAGATCACGACGATCGCCGCTGCCGAGTCGTCCGAGCCCGGCAAGGCGGTCGCGAGGATGAGCACGACGGTGGTTTGGCGGATCCTGATCTTCTACGTGATCTCCATGTTGCTCATCGTGAGCGTCGTGCCGTGGACCGAGGTCCGCTCGGGCAACTCGCCGTTCACGCTCGCGCTGAATGCGATGCGCGTGCCGCTCGCCGGCACGGTGATGAGCGCGATCATCCTGACGGCGGTGTTGTCCTGCTTGAACTCCGCGTTCTACGTCAGTTCGCGCGTCCTGTTCGTGCTCGCCGGCCGTGGCGATGCGCCGAAGGCGCTGGTGCGGCTGAACGAACGGCGCGTCCCGACCTGGTCGGTGCTGATCGGCGCCGCCGCCGGCTTTCTCGGCATCGTCGCCGCGACCGAGACGCCGCAGCGTGTCTTCGACTTCCTGGTCAGTTCCTCGGGCGCACTGATCGTCTATGTGTACATGCTGATCGTGCTCGCGCAGATCGCGCTGCGCGTGCGGCGCGAGCGGCGCGGCGAGCCCGCGCCGGCGATCCGCATGTGGCTGTTTCCATGGCTCAGCCTGTTCGCGCTCGGCGCGATGGCCGCGGTGCTCGTGGCGATGGCGTTCACGCCCGGCATGCGCCAGGACTTCTACACCAGCTGCGTCACCACCGCCATCGCCGTGCTCGCCTACCTCGTCGTGCGGGCGCGGCGCGGTCCTCGTTCCTGAGGCGGTGCACCGGCCGTGGTGAAGTGCGCGGGCTCCCGTGGAGTTGACAAATATTTCATTGACATTGAGAAAGAATCCGCTTCCCCCCTCGTGTGCTTTGGCATCATGCAGTTCGGTTTAGGATCAATTCGCCCGGCAAACCAGCCAACTCCCCCGTCGGCGCGAAAATCCGGCGGCGCGGTCGCAACACGCACCGCGCCGATTTTTCTTGCCGTCAGCCCAGGGCACGCACCGCCGGGGTGCCGATCAGGCCCGCGAGCGGCGGCACCCGGGTGCTGTTCGGAAAGATCCTGGTCGCGAGCACCGCCGGCGAAAGGCCCAGATGCTCGCCGAGCAGCCCCTTGAACACCTGCCGCTGGTCGGTCGTCGCATGAATGTCCCGATTCTCATACAGGCGGTCCGGCTGCATTCCCGGCCATTCGCCGCCGATTCGTCCGCCGTTCACGGCGCCGCCGAGCACGAACATCGCGCCGCCCGTGCCATGGTCGGTGCCGTTCGTGCCGTTGATCCGGGCGGTTCTGCCGAATTCGGTGACGACGACGGCCGCGGTGCGATCCCAGACCGGCGCCGCCGCGTCGTGCAATGCCGCGAGCGCCTGATCGAGCTCGGCGAGCTTGCGCGACAGGATCGGCGCCTGGTTGGCGTGCGTATCCCAACCATAGTCCTCGACGAAGCAGATCCTCGGACCGCCGGGGCGCGCCATGAACGTGCCGGCGGCCCGCAGCATGACGCCGAGCCGCATGCCGATGACCTTGGGTGCGGCGGCGCCGGGAGCTTGCGCGGCCATCTGCCGATCGATGCTCGCATCGACGTGTTGCTGGGCAATCGCGTCGGCGAACGCGGTGGCGAGCCGCGGATCCTCGGCGTAGAGCGACTCGAGTCGCTGCAACAGGATCGGGTTCACGTGCATCGGCAACGGCGGTGACCAACTGTCGATTTTGCTCGGTCCGCGCATCATCAAAGGGGTCACACTCGTCACCGACAGGCCGTGTTCGTGGAGCGCGCCCGCCGCGCGGTTCAACCAGCCGGTTTCGGCGCCGTTCGGTGTGTCGGTGCCGTTCTCGACGCACTCCTGCGCCTCGAAATGCGACCTGCCCCAATAAGGCGGCGCGGCCGCGACGATCGGCAGGCACCGACCAAGGGCGTACTGGCCCGCCAGAAAGCCGAGCGATGGATGCAGCGCGAACGTTGCGTCGAGCTTGAGCGCCGCGGCGCCCGCCGCGGTCGGGCCGGCGGGCGAGAGTGCGAGCGGCCCGCGCAGCGCCGTATACCCCGGATCGCCGTACGGCGGCACCGCGTGCACTCCATCGAGCCCGCCGCGCAGCATGAGCACCAGCAAGCGCGTGTTGCCGCCGGTGGCGGCACTCGTCAAGGACGGCCAAAGGGTCAGCGTCGAGGCGCCGACACCGAGGCCCAGGAGCGTGAGAAACTCGCGTCGATTCGCCATCAGGCCCTCCATTGGAATTCGGGACTCGCGAACACGATCGCGATTGCCTGCTGGCGCGCCTCGGCCCGCGCGATCGCCGCGGTCGTCGCCGCGCGCAGCTGCGGGCCGAGCAGCGCGCGTGCGAAGCTGGCCGGATCGAGGCCTGCGCGCGGCACACGCTCGGCGAGCGCTTCGGCGGTTTGCACGCGCTTCCACAGCGCATCCGGGGCGATCCAATCGCCGGCGACATCGCTGAATCCGGCCGGCGAGCGCGGCATGAAGGTCGGTTGACCGAGCCGCGCGAGCAGGCCCTCGTAGGGTTGCGGACGGTGGCCGATGCGCATCGATCCGGCGCGCAAACCCGCGACGACGTAGTCCTGCGGCGTACGAAACTTCACCGCGGCCTGCGTCCAGGATTCGGGCGCGCGGATCAACTCGGCGTACACCGCCGACAGCTGGCCGCCGGCGCGCCGATAGACCGCCGCCAGCCGTTCGACGAGCGGCGGCGGCGGGTCGTCGGCGACGAAATGGCGGGCGAGCTCGAACGACAAATGCCGTGCCGTCGCGGGATGCGCGGCGAGATCGGCGAGAATCGCCCGTGCCTGATCGAACCCGGTGTTCGGGTAGCGTTTGCCGAGCACCAGGCGCGTGCCGGGTTCGTGCGCGGCCGGGCGATACACAAAGGCCGACGTGATCCCGTCGCGCTCGATCTGCCGGGGAAAGGGCAGACTCCAGCCGGCCAGCGCGCGCGCGAACTCGGTCACGTCGGCCTGGGTGTAGCCGGAACCGGCGCCGAGGGTGTGCAGTTCCATGATTTCGCGCGCCAGGTTCTCGTTGATGCCGAGGCGCCGCGCCGGTTGATCCTTGCCTCTGGCGATGCGCGCGAGGCGCCGGTCCGCGCGCATCGCCAGCATCGAGTCGGGGCCGACGGACTGTGCCTGATCGAGGTAGCGCAGCATCGCCGGGTGGGTTTCAACCGCGAGCAGCATGTCGAGGAACCGGCCCGCGAAATGCGGACGGATCGCCTCGCGCTCGAGCGGCGCGGCGTACAGACGCGCCGGCCCCTTGTCCACGGAGACCGCGAAATGGTTCGACCAGAAGCGCACCAGCCGCTCGGCGAACGGTGTCCCGGTCCCGGCGGCGATCCGCCAGCGGGCCACCGCCTCCTGCCGCAGGTCTTCGCCGAACGCCCGCCGGTAAAGCCGCACGAACGGGTTGACCGGCTTGGCGCCGGGACCGGTTGCGGCCGCCGGCTTCACGGCCGTGCCCTCGCGACGCAACTCCTGCAGTTGCCGCCGCAGTTGGGCTTCCCGGCGCAGATAGTCGACGCTGCTCGGCAGGCCGGCGAGCCACACGGCGCCGTCCGCCGGATGGTCAATTTGGGCGAGCAGCCAGGTTTGCGGATCGCCGATGCGCTCGAGATCGCCGGGCCGCGCACCCAAGCCGAACCGATTGACGGCGCTCGCCGCGGCGCGCTGCCGGTCGCTGTGCATGGGGTCGTCTCCTCCGTTCGGCGCTTGCCAACCGTCGGATCAACGCGCAGGACAGCACCCGGTTGACCGGTTCGGCGACGCACGACGAGGTTTCTGGGATAATTTTCCCCCAGGGGCTGCGACGGATCCGACCGGTGGTCGCGAGCCCCCTGTCGGCACGCCGAGGCCCTCGCCTCATCGAGGAAGTGTCCCATGGGTGAAATTGCCCGCGCGCCCGTCGCGCCGAGGCGCCTACACGGCTGGCCGCTGCTGTTGCTCGCGATCGGCGCGCTGATCGTGTTCGCGACGGATGCCCACGCGCAGCAACTCGAGCGGATCAGCGCCGCCGGGGAGCGGGCGATTTTACGACCCCCCGGACTGCAGATGACCGGCGCGCGGCATCCGCGTGTCACGATCGTCGAATACTTCGACTATAACTGCCCGTTCTGCCGGCGCATGGTGCCGACGCTCGCCAAGGTCCTCGCCGAGGACCGCACGGTGGCCGTGGTGTACAAGGACTGGCCCGTGCTCGGCAAAGCCTCCGTATTTGCGGCCGTTTGCGCACTGGCCGCCGCCTACCAGGGCAAATATCTGGCGGCGCACGCTGCGCTGCTCGACGGCCCGCGCCTGACGGGCGATGCCCAGATCGAGTTGCTGCTGCAGCGTGCCGGCATCGACGTCGTGCGGCTGCGGGCGGATCTGCGCGCGCATGCCGCCGATATCGCCGCGCTTCTCGAGCGCAACGACGCCGAGGCGCGCGCGCTCGAACTGCGGGGCACGCCGGGCATCCTGGTCGGCAGGACTCTCGTCCCGGGCGTCGTCGGCGCGGACGACCTGCAGAGATTGGTCGCCGAGAGCCGCGGCAAGGCCCGCTGACGGCTCGGTCAGACGACGCGCCCGCGCGCTCAGTCGCCGCCGAAAACCGGCTTCTGCTTGGCGGCGAATGCCGCGCAGGCGCGCGCAAAATCCTTCGTCTGCATGCAGATCGCCTGCGCCTGCGCCTCCGCTTCGATCGCCTCGTCGATGCCCATGCTCCACTCCTGATGCAGGCATTTCTTCGTCATGGCATTGGCGAACGTCGGCCCCGCGGCGAGCGACTCGGCGAGCGCTTGGGCGTCCGCGAGCACGGCATCGGGCGTCGCGAGCCGGTTGTAGAAGCCCCATTGCAACGCCTCCACGCCATCCATCGAACGGCCGGTGTAGAGCAGTTCCGCCGCACGTCCAGCACCGACGATGCGCGGCAGCAGGTTGCAGGCGCCCATGTCGGCGCCCGCGAGCCCGACGCGCACGAACAGGAACGCGACCTTGCTGCGTGCGGTCCCGCAGCGCAGATCGGCGGCCATCGCGAGGATCGCACCGGCACCGGCGCAGACGCCGTCGATCGCGGCGACGATCGGCTGCGGACATGCCCGCATGGCCTTGACGAGATCGCCGGTCATCCGCGTGAATGCGAGCAGCCCCGGCATGTCGTCGCTGCGTTGCATCTCGACCAGCGGCCGGATGATCTCGTGGACGTCGCCGCCGGAACAGAAATTACCGCCGGCGCCGGCGACGACCACGGCTTTGACCGATTTCGCATGGGCGAGATGGCGGAACGTATCGCGCAGCTCCGCATACGACGCAAACGTCAGCGGGTTCTTCCGGTCCGGCCGGTTGAGCGTGATGGTTGCGACCGCGCCATCGAGTTGCCACACGAAGTGCTTCGGCTCGAACTGCGCGAAGTCGGCTCCGGCAGGTGCGAAGCGTGCATCGACGTCGGTCATGGCATCTCCCCGCAGCGGTGATTCGCGCGCCCGGGCGCAGCGCACTTAGGTTCGCGCATCTCAGTGCGTGCGCGCCGCGCGCGTCTTGAGAAGATCGCGGGCGATGACGATCTTCTGTACCTCGGTTGCACCCTCATAGATGCGCAGGGCGCGAATTTCCCGGTACAACGCCTCGATTTTCACCCCGACCCGCACGCCGTTGCCGCCGAACAGCTGCAGCGATCGATCGATCACGCGCTGCGCGGCCTCGGTCGCGTACATCTTGGCCATCGCCGCTTCGCGGCTGATCCGCGCCGCGCCGCCGTCCTTCGCCCAGGCGGCGCGATACACGAGCAGCGCCGCGGCGTCGAGCTCCGTCGCGCTTTCGGCAAGGGCCGACTGCGTCATCTGCAGATCACCGAGCGGCGCACCGAACAGGCGGCGCGTCGCTGCGCGATCGAGGGCCTCGTCGGCGGCGCGCCGGCCGAGCCCGAGCGCCGCGGCGCCGACCGTCGAGCGGAAGATGTCGAGCGTCGCCATCGCGACCTTGAAGCCCTCGCCGGATGCGCCAAGACGATGGCTCAGCGGCACCCGGCAGCCGTCGAATCGCAGGCTCGCGAGCGGATGCGGCGCGATCACCTCGATGCGCTCTGTGACCGAGAGGCCCGGATTGTCGGCGTCGACGACGTAGGCGGACAGGCCGCGCGCACCCGGCGCCTCGCCGGTGCGCGCGAACACGACATAATGGTCGGCGATGCCGCCGTTCGAGATCCAGGTCTTCGCCCCATCGATGCGCACGTGGGCGGTGCCGTCGGGCACCGCGGTCGTTTGCATCGCTGCGACGTCCGAACCGGCTTCCTGCTCCGAGAGTGCAAAGGCGGCGAGCCGCAGTCCGGCGCATACCGGCGGCAGATACTGTGTCTTCAAGGCCTCGGAGCCGAACAGCGAGATCGCACCGGTGCCGAGCCCCTGCATGGCGAAGGCAAAGTCGGCGAGTCCGTCGTGCCACGCGAGGATCTCGCGCGCGAGGCACAAGGTTCGCACGTCGAGCGACTCCGACAATCCGCCCTGCGCGCGCGGCACGACCGCACGCAGCCACCCGGCCTCGCCGAGACCGCGAACCAGGCGGCGGCAGGAGTCGTCGACGCTGCCCGCAACGAGCAATGAGTCGACATTGTCGCGGGCCCACGCGGCGAGCGCGAGTGCGTAGCCCCGGTGCGGCTCGTCGAAGAATGGCCAGTGCAAGTGATTCAGATCCACCATCGAGACTCCCCGCGGAACGCGCCGCCGCCGAGGACGGATCCACGGCCGCCCGCCAGAGTAGACGATCGATGAACACATCCGGAAGAATCCACCGGCCGTTGTCATGGGCGTTCGCGTTGTGCATTCTGGCGGCGTTCGGCGTCGCGCGCGCCGATGATCCCATCATCGCACCGGGGCAATGGAGTTACCAGGCGGACAAGCGCCGGATCGTGATGGACGGCACCGTGCGGCAGACGTTCAGCGGCGGGCCGGTCGCACTGCCGGGCGCGGTGATGACCGTGCACACGACCGGCGTGCGCACCGGCGGCTGCGCCGCGGGCAAATGAGGCCGCGGGGAGCGCGGTGCCGCTCGATCCGGGCAACCGCGCTCAGGCCTGCGCGCCGGCCCAGCGAGCGATGTGCGCGTGCAGGCAGCGCACGCCGTCGGTCAACGCCGCCGGCCCGGGCTGCAGGATGATGGGCGCCTTGATCTCGTGCAATTCGCCGTCGCGGACCGCCGGGATCTCGCTCCAGTGGGGGCGCGCCTGCAGCCGTTGCGGGCGGAACCGCTTGCCGCACCAGGAGCCAAAGATGATCTGCGGGGCCCTGCGCACGACCTCGAGCGGGTCGGCAATGATCCGATCCTTCGCGAGGGGCGCACACGCGCGATCGGCAAAGCAGTCGCTGCCGCCCGCGAGTTCGACGAGTTCCGACACCCAGCGAATGCCGGCAATCAGCGGCTCGTCCCACTCCTCGAAATAGACGCGCGGCCGCACCGCGAACGCGGCCGCACGGCGCCGGATCGAAGCGAGGTCAGCCTGAATCCGGCCGGCGAGTTCCTCGGCCGCCGCGGACGCGCCGACGAGCGCGCCGAGGGTGTGAATCATGCCGAAGATTCCGGCGATGCTGCGTTGATTGAACACGTGGACGGCCACCCCGCGACGGATCAGCGCCGCGGCGATATCCGCCTGCAGGTCGGAGAAGCCGAGTACGAGATCGGGCTGCAGGGCCAGGATCTGGTCGATCTTCGCAGTCGTGAACGCGGCGATCTTTGGTTTCTCCCGGCGCGCCCGGGCCGGGCGCACGGTGAACCCGGAAATGCCGACGATGCGCCGCTCCTCGCCGAGCAGATAGAGCGTCTCGGTGGTCTCCTCGGTCAGGCAGACGATGCGTTCGGCGAACATTTTCATCGACGAAGACATCCGTCGGCAAATCGTGGCGCGGCGGCCTGGTCGCGCAGCGCCGCTAACGCGGCGCGAAAACGTCCACGCCGAACGCATGCACGCCGTGACCCGCCGCGTACCCCAGGTGCGCCAGCCCGAAATAGTTCTCGATGCTGCGCAGCAGTGAATAGTGATTGTACGGCCGCGCGGAGACCGTGCCCGGCCGGATGAACGGTGACAGCAGCACCGCGCCGATGCGGCCGCCCCCCGGCCCGAACTGACCGGCGACCGGCCCGCCGGGCAGTCCCTGCTCGCCGCAGCAAGCGTCGCCGGTGACGCCCTCGTCGAACGTGATCACGAGCAAGCCGTCCTTGCGGAATGCGGCCGACCGCATGATCCGCGGCACCCAGGTCTTCAGGAACCCATCGACCGCGGTGAGTCCGCCCGGCGCACCGTTGGAGCAAACCGGATTGTGCCCGTCATGACAAAGGTTCGGCGTGATGAAGGCGAAGTTTGGCGTCTTCGCCGGATCATCGAGGTCGCGGCTCAGGCGCTTTAGTTTGACGACGTGCGCGTCGCAGCGTGCCGGATCGTCGATGATCGCGTGAAAATAGACGAACGGGTCGTGCTTGGCCGCGTATTGATCCGTGGGCGTCGCCCGCTCGGTCGCGTCGGCCGCGCCGAGTGCTGAGTGGCCACAGGTCCTCGCCTCGCGCGCCGGGTCGTTGCCCATGTCCTCCATGTACCCCATCCAGCGCAGACCCTTCGCCTCGAGTTGATCGGCGACGGTCCTGACGCTGCGCGGATAGATGCAGCCGTGCCCCGGCAGCTGGCCGTAGGCGCCGGTCGGTCCGTCGGCGACGAAATTGCTGTACACGGGACAGTCTTGCTGCGTGTCCGGGTTTGGCGCCTGGCCGCTGAGGATCGCGATGTAATTATCCAGACTGAAGTGGCCAATGGCGTAGTACTGGGTCAGCAGCGCCCCCTCGCGCGGCAGCCGGCGCGCCAGATAGGGCGCCGGCGATTGCGCGCCGAAGCTCGCTTGAAAGGGCTCGTTCTCGAGAACGATCAAGAACACGTGGCGGATGCGCGGCAGGGCCTCCCGGCGCGCCGGCGCAGCGTCGCCGGCGGCGGTCGCGCCGGCGGCGGTCGCGAGCAGCGCGCAACAAGCCCACAGGCAGGACAAGGCGGCCAAGCGTCGCAGTGGCTTCATCGGTGGGTTCCTGGTTTGATCGGCAGGTCTCTAGGGTAGCAAAGCTTCGTGACGACTTCGCGATCGCCCGATCCTCCCGGCCCGCGGGCGCGGACCGCGCGCACTGCGCCCGCAGGATCAGCGCTCGAACTTCGTCGACAGGATGATCGACGAGGTCGTGCGCTCGACGCCGCCGATCGCACCGATCCGGTCGATGACCTCATCCATTTCGGCGACGGTCGCGGTCGCGGCGACGGCGATCAGGTCGACATCGCCGCTCACCGAATGCAGCGTCTGCACGGCCTTGATCTTGCGCAGCTCCGCGATCACCGCCCGCGATTCCTTCGCGCCGACCTTGACCGACACGTGGGCGCGCACGGCGCCCTGCGCATGCTCCGGGGCGATGCGCACCGTGTACCCCTGAATGACGCCCTGCCGTTCGAGCCGATCGAGGCGGCTCTGCACGCTGGTGCGCGATCGGCCGACCGCTCGGGCGAGGTCGGCGATCGTCGCCCGCCCGTCCTCACGCAGCGCCGCGAGGAGCTCCTCGTCGATCGGATCCGGCATTTCGCATACCCAACTAGTCCATATGACTAATATATTGCGTCAAATCGGCTAGTTTGGCGATACCATTCGCCAGGCTCCTGGCGAAAAATAGCCCTTGGAATCGGCGGCACACCGCCGGGAGGCAACATGCACAACGTCGTCATCGTCGGCGCGGGCAAGATCGGCTCGATGCTCGCCGAATTCCTCGCCGCCTGCGGCGACTATGCGGTCACGGTCATCGACCGCTCCGGCGCGCAGCTCGAGCGGCTCGAAACCACCGGGCCGGTCACCAAGCTCACGGTAGACATCGCCGACGCCGCCGGGCTGCGGCGCGCGATCGGCGGCCAGTTCGCCGTGTTGAGCGCCGCGCCCTATCACGCGACGCGCACGATCGCCGAGGCGGCGAAGGCCGCCGGCGCCCATTACCTCGATCTGACCGAGGACGTCGCGAGCACGCGCGCCGTCAAACAGCTCGCGGCGGGCGCCCGCACCGCGTTCATTCCGCAATGCGGCCTCGCCCCCGGTTTCATCACGATCGTCGCCGCCGATCTCGCGGCTCGCTTCGATGAGCTGCACGACGTGCGGATGCGCGTCGGTGCGCTGCCAAAATTCCCGTCGAACGCATTGAACTACAACCTGACGTGGAGCACCGACGGCGTGATCAACGAGTATTGCGAGCCCTGCGAGGCGATCGTCAACGGTCGGCTGCGCGAGACGCAGCCGCTCGAGGAACGCGAGGAGTTCTCCCTGGACGGCGTCCGTTACGAGGCGTTCAACACCTCCGGGGGCCTCGGCACGCTGTGCGAGACGCTTGCCGGCAAGGTCCGCAACCTGAACTACCGCTCCATCCGCTATCCGGGCCATGCCGCGATCATGAAGGTGCTGCTCGACGACCTGCGCCTGCGTGATCGTCGGGATCTGCTCAAGGCCATCCTCGAGAACGCCGTACCGATCACCTTGCAGGACGTCGTGATCGTGTTCGTCACCGTGACCGGCCTGCGCGGCGGCCAGTTGTTACAGGAAACGTATGCCAACAAGATCTACGCGGCGCCGATCGGCGGGCGGGTGCGCAGTGCCATCCAGATCACGACCGCGGGCGGCATTTGCGCCGTGCTCGACTTGCTTGCGGCCGGTGCACTGCCCCAGGCGGGGCTGATCCGCCAGGAGGAAATCGCGCTGGCAAAATTTCTCGCCAACCGATTCGGCCGTGTGTACGCGGCGGGCACCGCCCAGGAAACCGCGAGCGCGCGCTGAGGCGGGCGCCGCTGCGCGCGCAATCCGCTGCCGCCCGCAGATGCCCCGCCCGCGCCTTCAACCGGCGGCGGCGACCGGCGGGTCGCTGATGGTGACTTCGACGCGGCGGTTTTGCTGTCGCCCCTCGACGGTGTCGTTGGCGGCGACCGGGTCGGATGCACCGCCGCCGGTCGCGCGCAGCCTCGCGCCATCGACACCATGCTGCGTCAGATACGAGCGGACCGCCTCGGCCCGCCGCTCGGACAGGCCTTGATTGAAGTCCTCGCTGCCGACGTTGTCGGTATAACCCTCGATCACCGCGGTGCGACTCGGATACCGATTTAGGAAGGCGACCAGGCGATCGAGATGTCCGGTGGCCCCTGACTTCAGGTTCGCCCGGCCGGTCGCGAAC
>Ga0307374_10000680_pt1 | contig 64280 bp, 52 predicted proteins | sample OX3MG_FD_202532 | JGI IMG/M metagenome (GOLD analysis project Ga0307374, IMG submission 202532) | Soil microbial communities from Risofladan, Vaasa, Finland - OX-3 | ecosystem: Environmental > Terrestrial > Soil > Coastal area > Acid sulfate soil | place: Finland: Risofladan, Vaasa | collected... | reverse complement strand
GATCCGCGATTTGGCGACGCCGTGGACTAATAGAGCGCAGACGGTATTTGCGCCGCTGAACGATTACACGGCGACGGTGGTCGGCATGGTGCGCGACGACGTGCCGTTCAACACCCTGTTGTCGGCGGACCTCGTGTACGTGGCGGACCCCAGCCTCGGCCTGCCGGCGTACTCGCCGGCGAACAACGACATGTACCAGGCATTGGACGACCAGGGCGTCGATCTGAAGGCGCACTTGATAGCGACCACCCAGTCGTCGGTGACCGGCCTGCCGCCCGCCGCCACCGCCGGCGTCCTGACGACGCGCGGCGCCGCGTCGGCATTCTTCGAGAAGGGTACCAACAGGGCGATGTTCCGCTTCACGATGATGAACCATCTGTGCAGCGATCTGCAGACGATCATGGACACCTCGCGGCCGCCGGACCGGATCCGGCAGGACGTCACGCGCAGCCCGGGCGGCGACAGCCGCCTGTTCCTGAACAACTGCATCGGTTGCCACAGCGGCATGGATCCGATGGCCCAGGCGTTCGCTTATTACAATTTCGACGACAGCGCGCAGCAACTCGTCTATACGCAGGGCCAGGTGCAGCCGAAGTATCTCATCAACGCGACGAATTTTCCGCAGGGCTACGTGACTACCGACGATCAATGGGACAACCGTTGGCGCACCGGCCCGAACGCCCTGTTGGGCTGGGATCCATCGCTGCCCGGCAGCGGCCAGGGGGCGAAATCGCTCGGCCAGGAACTCGGCAACAGCGCGGCCTTCGCGAGCTGCCAGGTGACGCGGGTCTTCAAGGATGTCTGTTTCCGCGCGCCGAGCAATGCAAACGACCGCACGCAAGTCGCGCAGATGATCGCCTCGTTCAAGGCGCACAACTACTCGTTGCGCGAGGTGTTCGCCGAATCGGCCGTCTATTGCATGGGGAATTGACCATGAAATTCACGCGCGAAGCCAGGATCATCGTACTGACGGCGTTTGCCGCCGCTCTCTGCGCCTGCAGCAACGGTGGCGCGCCGACGGCGGCGTCGCCCGCCAGCGCGCCGACCGCTTCGGCGAACGCTTACACGGGCCCCGCGCCGGCGACCGCCGACGTGCAGGCGTTTGCGGTCAGCTTCTGGAACAACGTCCGCGGCCAGAATCGCTGCGGGCAGTGCCACAATGCGACGACGCCCGGACAGATGCCGAACTTCGCGCGCAGCGACGATGTGAACCTCGCCTACGCGCAGGCCAACACGGTCGTCGATCTGCAGGATCCGGGCAACTCGAAACTGGTCCAGCACGTCGCCGGCGGGCACAATTGCTGGCTCGCCGACAACGCCGCCTGCGCGCAGATCTTGACGACGTGGATCAGCAATTGGGCCGGCGCCTCCTCGGGAGCCGGCACCAGCGTCAAATTGACCGCGCCGGCGGTGCATACCGTCGGCCAGAGCCTGAATTTCCCCGCCAGTGCGAGCGATTTCCAGCAGACGGTCTATCCGCTGCTGACCAAGTACTGTTCGCGCTGCCATTCGCCGACCGCGGCCGTGCCGCAGTCGCCGTATTTCGCCTCCAGCGACGTCAATCAGGCGTACCAGGCGGCGTTGACGAAGATCGATTTGAACACGCCGACCGATTCGCGCTTCTACGTGCGCCTGGCGACCGAGTCGCACAATTGCTGGGATATTTGCGCCAACGATGCGCAGGCGATGCTCGCCGCGATCCAGCAGTTCGCCGGCATGTTGACGCCCTCCAGCATCGATCCGAATCTGGTCGTCAGCAAGGCGCTCACGCTCGCGGACGGCATCGTCGCGAGCGGCAGCAACCGCTTCGATCAGAACGTCATCGCCAAATATGAATTTCAGACCGGCGCCGGCAACACCGCCTACGACACCAGCGGCGTCGATCCGGCGGCCGACCTGACCTTGAGCGGACCGCCAGGCGCGGTGACTTGGGCGGGCGGCTGGGGCATCAATATCGCGCCCGGCGGCAAGGCGCAGGCCTCGACCTCAGCGAGCAAGAAGATCCACGACCTGATCGAGGCGACCAGCGAGTTCTCGATCGAAGCGTGGGTCGCGCCCGCGAGCGTTGCGGCCGACAACTCCTACATGGTCAGCTACTCGGGCGGCGACAGTGTGCGCAATTTCACGCTCGGCCAAACCAAGCAGGACTACGATTTCATGCTGCGCAGTTCCGGCTCCGACCTCAACGGCGCGCCGCAATTGACCACTCCCGACGCCGCCTTGGACCTGCAGGCCTCGCTGCAGCACGTCGTGCTGACCTACGATCCTGTCAATGGCCGGCAGATCTACGTCAACGGCGTCAACACCGGCGTCATCGATCCGCAGAAAGGCGATACGATCTCCGATTGGGACGCAAGCTTCGCGCTCGTGCTGGGAAACGAGGTGTCCGGAGACCGGCCATGGTCGGGATTGATCAAGTTCGTCGCCATTCACGACCGTGCATTGACGGCCGCGCAGGTGATGCAGAACTACAAGGCGGGAGTCGGACAGCGCTACTTCATGCTGTTCAACGTCGCCGCCGTCACCGGCGTGCCCCAGGCCTACGTGATGTTCACCGTCAGCCAGTTCGACAGCTACAGCTACCTCTTTTCGCGGCCGACGTTCGTTTCGCTGGACCCGACCGTGACGCCGGACGCGATCCCCGTCAAGGGCATCAGGATCGGCATCGACGGCACGATACCGAACGTCGGTCAGGCGTTCATTCCGCTGAACACGACCGTGACCGCGTCGAACTACACGGCGCAGGGCGAGCTGCTCTCGCCGATCGGCACGGTCCTGCCGCTGCAGAACGCGGCGACCGATCAGTTCTTCCTGACTTTCGATCAATTGGGCTCGCAATCCGACGTGGTCGTCGAGCCGGCGCCGCCACCGCCGCCGCCGCCCGTCGACCTGCCACCCGTCTCCGCAATCGGCGTGCGAACCTTCGCGCAAATCAACTCGACGATGTCCGAGATCACCGGCGTGCCGACGACGCAGACGGCCGTCAATCAGACTTATCTGGCGGTGCAGCAGCAGTTGCCGTCGGCGCCGACGGTCGAGGCGTTCCTGGCGGCGAATCAAGTCGGCATTGCACAGCTCGCGATTCAATACTGCAACGTCATGGTCAATACGCCGGCGCTGCAGGCGCAGATGTTCCCGGGCGTCGCCTTCAACGGCACCTTGTTCTCGACTCAAGCGGGCATCGATTCGGTGACCGGCGTGCTGGCGGCCCGGGTGCTGGGTTCGGCACCGAATGGCCAGCCGCTCACCAGTCAGCCGGCGGCCTCGACGGTCACGACCGAACTTGATTCCTTGGTCGGCAAGCTCTGCAGCGGCGCGAGTCCGTGCAACAACACGGCGCGGGTGCTCGCGGTCGCGAGCGCCGCATGCGGCGCGACGCTCGGCAGCGCCGACATGCTGATCGACTGAACGATATTGGCGACGAAGAGGTTGTTTCCATGATCAAGAAACCGAAGTCTCTGGGCCTGCACGAGCCGCTGCGCCACGCCGATCATGCGCGGCCGCGGACGCGGCGGGAATTCGTCGCGCAGGGCTTCATGAGCGGCGCGGCCACCGTGCTCGCGCCGTCGCTGCTCGCGCTGTTCGCCGCGCCGAAAAAGGCGCACGCGGCTTTATCCGGCGACCTGCAGGCGCTGCTCGCGCCGTGCGGAATTTCGCTCGGCGCCGGCCTCGTGCCGTTCATTTGCTTCGACCTCGCGGGCGGCGGCAACATCGCCGGCTCGAACGTGCTGGTCGGCGGCCCCGGCGGCCAACTCGATTTCCTGACGACCGCGGGCTACAACAAATTGGGCTTGCCCGGGACGATGATTCCGGGCGCGAGCGTGGCGGGCAGCTTCATCGACGGCACGTTCGGCCTGCGCTTCCACGCGGACAGCGCTCATCTGCGCGGCATGAAGACGCGCACCGGCGCGCTGGCGATGTCGAACACCAACGGCAGCGTGATACCGGCTCTGTCGCAAAACGACACGAACGTCAATCCGCTCAACCCGATATACGGGATCTACCAAGTCGGTGCGCGCGGCGCCCTGCTCGATCTGATCGGCACCAGCAGCTCGGTCTCGGGCGGCAATTCGAACGCGCCGGCGACGATGATCAACGTCGAAGCGCAGCCGACCCGGGTCGCGAGTTCGAGCGACGTGACCGGCCTCGTCAATACCGGGCAGCTCGGCACTCTGCTGCCGAACGCCGCCGACGTCACCGCCGTCATGGAATCGACCAAGCGCATCAGCGATTACAAGTACGCGCAGGTGCAGGCGTATGTGGATCCGACGGCCGACGCCGCCGCCAAGAAACTCCTCACCTGCAGCTATACGAAGGCGGCCTACGTCACCGACAAGTACAGCAGTCCGTCCGCCGTCAATCCCGATCTCGATACGGACATCGTCGGCCCGAGCGGCATCTTTACACCGGCCGAGTATGCGGCCAGTGGCGACTTCCAGAAGACCGCCGCCGTCATGAAGCTGGTCATCGAGGGCAACGCCGCCGCGGGCACGATTGAAATGGACGGCTTCGATTACCATACGGGCGATCGGGCGACCGGCGAAGCCCGCGATTTCAATCTCGGCGAATGCATCGGCGCATGCCTGGAGTTCGCCGCGCGCCGCAACAAGCCGCTCATGGTCTACGTGTTCAGCGACGGTTCGCTCGCGAGCAGCGGCATGATCGACAGCTCCGTCGGCGGCCGCGGCAAGGGCGTATGGACCGCCGACAACTCGAATGTCGCGGCCGCATACTTTCTGGTCTTCAACCCGCACGGCAAGCCGGTGCCCGCGCAGACCAATCCCGAGGCGAGCCTGCAGTTGGGCTATTTCAATCCGGACGGATCGGTCAATACGACCGCAAGTCCTGCCGCGAACAACGTCTTCAACCTGGTGCAGACCGTGGTCCTGAACTACATGGCGCTGCACGGCACGCAAGGCAATTTCCCGACGCTCTATGGCACACCGAACGTCAACAACACGCTCGGCGGCGCTGCCGCGCTCGATGCCCTGACCGCCTTTCAGCCGCTCGCCGGACTCGTCAACGGCAAGATTGTCGGCTGACGCGGGAGTTGCTGTCGCGTTCCGGAGACAGCGCCGGCTCGCCGCCGCGATCATTTACCATGCGGATGTGGCCGGTCGCCGGCAATCTCGCGAGCACGCGGCGCGCCGCCCGCGTTGACAGTGCGCGTCGCGGTGTGCGATTTTGCATAATGGCGTGGGCGCAAACGTTCCGGTCTGCGGGGTGTTCGGACGACAGCGGGGTTACGAGCGTGATTCGTGTTTGAAGGTTCGCCGCCGGCGCGCGGCCGTTGGCGGTGGGCCGGCCTGTTGGCATGCTTGGCGCTCGTTGCGCTGCGCGCCGACGCCGCCTCCGCGTTGCTCGGCAAGCAAGCGCCGGACTTCGCATTGCATGGACTCGACGGCCAGAACCGGCGCCTGTCCGAATATCGCGGTCGAGTGGTGTTGATCAACTTTTGGGCGCGCTGGGCCGGCGATTCGCGCGTCGAAATGCCGGTGCTCGATCGGCTGAATACGACGTACCGCCGTGCCGGTCTGGTGGTGCTCGGCGTGTCGATCGACGACGACGAGCGGCATGCCGGCGAGTTCGCCGCGGCGATGCACGTCGGCTATCCGATCCTGCTGGACAGCGGCGAGACCGTCGGCCGCGATTACTCGCTGCAGCGGCTGCCGATGACGGTCTTGGTCGATCGATCGGGCATCGTGCGCTTTGTGAGAGTCGGCTATCGGCGCGGCGATCAGCCCGCATACCTTGCGGCGATACGCGAATTGTTGCGCGAATGAACCTCAGGTCAGTTATGAACCGCAATCGTCGATTTGTTTCGATCGCCCGCAGCGCCGGGGCGCTCCTCTGCCTCTGCGCGGCGCTGGCCCAAGGCCAAACGCCGGTCCAAGGCCAAACGCCGATCCAAGGTAAAACGCCGGTCCAAAGCGAGGCGCCGCCGGCCGCGGCCGCGCCGCCGGCCGATTTCAAGACCCTCGATCAGCAGGTGCAGGGCGTCAAGAAGGACGTCATCGACTTGAACAAGGACCTGTTCATACTGGAGGAGAACCTGCTGTTTCCCGCCAACACGCAGGTGGCGGTCTATCTGTCGATGGACGTCGGCACCTTCTTTGCGCTTGACTCGGTGACCATCAAGATCGACAACAAGGAAGTCGCCAATTACCTGTATACCGCGCGCGAGGTCGACGCCTTGCTGAAGGGGGGGGTGCAGCGCATCTATCTCGGCAATCAAAAGATCGGCAAGCACGAGCTGGTGGCTTTTTTCGAAGGCAAGGGGCCGCACGGACTCGATTATCGGCGCGGCGCCTCGATCACGTTCAACAAAGGCATCGGCGCCAAATATCTCGAACTCAAGATAACCGACCGCGTAGCCAAGCACGAACCCGAGTTCACGATCAAAGACTGGGAATGATGCGTGCGCCGCGTCGTTGACATGCTGCGGACCTGCAAGCGCGCTTGGCTGCCGCTCGCGGCCGCATGCGCGCTCTGCCTGCCGCCGACGCAGGCCGTCGGCGCCGATGTGAAGGCGGACCCGAACGGCCTGGCGCCGCAGCCGGTTCGGGATCTGGCGTACGGCGACGTCTTGTTCTATTTCTTCCAGGACGATTATTTCGCGGCCATCACGCGCTTGCTGGCCGCGCGGCAGCAGCAGCAGCTCAAGAATACGGGCGCGGACGCCGAACTGCTGCTCGGCGGCTTGTATCTATCGCTCGGCGAACACGTAGAAGCCGGCCGGATATTCAAGGCGCTGCTCGACGCGAACGTTCCGGAAGCGGTGCGCAACCGCGCCTGGTACTACCTCGGCAAAGTCTGGTACGAGCGCGGCTACCTGCAGGAGTCCGAGCGCGCGCTCGAGCGCGTTTCCGACAAAATCGATCCGCGGATCAATGCCGAGCGCACCATGCTGCTCGCCGAGATCATGATGCGCGAAAGCCGCTACGACGAGGCGATCGCGCTGCTGCGCGCGTGGCACGGCCCGCCGGACTGGGCCGCCTATGCCAACTTCAATTTGGGCGTGGCCCTGGTGCGCGAAGGACGCTTGGCCGATGCCGTGCCGTTTCTCGACCGCGTCGGGCGGATCGACGCCCGCGGCCAGGAATTTCTCGCGCTGAAGGATAAAGCGAACCTCGCCCTTGGGTTCGCGCTGCTGCAGGCCAAGCGCGCGGGGCAAGCCAAGCGCTACCTGCAGCGCGTGCGCCTCGAAGGGCCGTTCTCGACGAAGGCGCTGCTCGGCTTCGGTTGGGCCGAGGCGATGAGCGGCCATTACAAGCGCGCCTTGGTCCCTTGGCTCGCGCTGCGCAAGCGCGACCTCGTGGATGCGGCCGTGCAGGAATCTTTTCTTGCCGTGCCGTACGCCTACAGCCAGCTGCACGCCGACGCCCAAGCGGCCGAATATTACAAATCGGCGATTCATTCGTTCGACGGCGAATTGCGGGACATCGACGCATCGATCGAATCGATCCGCCGCGGTAAATTGCTGGACCGTCTGTTGGCGAACGACAAGGCAAGGCGCATCAGCTGGTATTGGCAGCTCGAACATCTGCCGAATGCCCCGGAATCCAGATATTTGTACGTACTGCTCGCCAGCGACGATTTTCAGGAGGGGCTGAAGAATTATCGCGAGCTTGCGTACATGCGGCAGAATTTGCGGCAATGGCGCGGCAGCATCGCGGCGTTCAACGACATGCTGGCGACCAAACGGGCCGCCTACGCCGAACGGGTGCCCAAGGCCGATGCAGTGCTCGCGTCGACCGATCTCGATGCGCTGATGAAGAAGCGCGTCGATTTCGAATCGCGGCTCGACGAGATCGCGCAGTCGCACGATGTCGCCGCGCTGGCGACGCCCGCGGAACAGAAGACTTGGGCGCGCCTGCAGCGCATCGGCGCCTATTTCGAGGCGCACCCGGACGATCCGAGCCTCGCCGAGATGCGCGAGAAATACCGATTGATGAAGGGGGTCATGTACTGGCGCCTTGACCAGAGTTTCCGCGCGCGGCTCTGGAACGAACGGCGCGCCGTCAAGGAGCTGACCGCCGACCTGCAGCAGACGCAACGGCGCTTTCTGCGGGTGCGGCAGGCGCGACGCAGCATTCCCACCGATACGGGCGCGGATGCCGCGCGCGTCGCCGCCGTCGCACAGCGGATGGATCAGCTGCAAGATCGGCTCGCGCAGATTTCCGCCGACCAAAACCGCTTCCTGCAGACGCTCGCGATCGAAGCGCTCGACGGGCAGCGGCGGCGCATCGAGGCCTATCTGGTGCAGACCCGCTACGCGCTGGCGTCGATCTACGATCGAGCGGTCAACGGTCCGCGCACGCCCGCGAAGGAAGCGCCGTGAAGCGCGCCGCCGGCGCGCGGTGTGCGCCGCTGCTCGCTGGCGCGGCGCTGCTCGCGTGCGCGGCGTCTGCTCTCGCGGCGCCGCCGCCGGCGACGATCAAGGATCTGGAAAACCGGAGGATCTCCGTGGAGCCGGATCAGCCGCACGGCGTGAATCTCAAGGAGACGATGCGCAGCTACCAGCGCTTCCTCGATTTGAATGCAGGCGATGCCGAGCTGCGCGCCGAGGCCTTGCGACGGCTCGGCGATTTGCACCTGCAAAGCTCGATAGCGGCGAACATCGAGCGCGAATTGGCGGCCAACGAGGCCTTGCAGGCGGCCGAGGCGATCATGCTCTACAGCGCCTTGCTGAAGACGTATCCGGATTACCGACGCAACGATGCGGTGCTCTATCAGCTCGCTCGCGCCTACGAATTCGCGGAGCAACCCGACAAGGCGCTCGCGGCGCTCGACCGGCTCGTGAGCCAATATCCGCACTGCCGATACGTCGATGAAGCGCAATTCCGGCGCGGCGAATTGTTGTTCTCGGCGAAGCAATACCGGGACGCGCAACGGGCCTATGAAGCGGCGATCCGCTTCGGTCCGGAATCCGAATTCTACAGCCAGAGCGAATACAAGCTCGGCTGGTCGCTGTTCAAGCAAGGCGAGAACGTCGCTTGCCTGGACTCCTTCGCGGCGGTGCTCGACGGCGTCCTTATAGCGAAGGGCGATCCATCCAAGATGATCGACGCCGATACTCTGAGCCGGCCGAACCGCGAGCTGGTCAACGACACCTTCAGGGTCATGTCGATCGCGTTTTCCTACCAGAGCGGTCCGCAGACGATCGATGCCTTTCTGCAGCACATCAAGCCGCCCCCTTACGCCTACCTTTTCTACGCGAGGTTGGGCGACCTGTATATGAAGAAGCAGCGGTACACGGACGCAGCCGACAGCTACCGCGCGTTCGTCGCCCGGGATCCGCGCAGCGAGAAGGCGCCGCTGCTGCAGATGCGGGCGATCGATGCGTATGCGCGCGGCGGCTTTCCGCAGCTGGTGCTGCGCGGCAAGCGGGAATTCGTCGATGACTACGCCTTCGGCGCCGCCTACTGGCAGGGCCGCGATCCGGCCCAAGAACCCGGGGTCGTGAACGAGTTGAAAGCCAGTTTTCGGGACCTGGCGCAGTACTACCACGCGCAGGCGCAGCACACCAAGAACGCCGCCGACTACCAGACGGCCGCCAATTGGTATCGGCGCTTCTTGAGCGCGTTCCCGAACGACAGCGGCGCCGCGCAGACGAATTTCGCGCTCGCCGACACGCTGTTCGAGAGCAAGCAGTATCTGCTGGCCGCGCAGCAGTACGAGCACACCGCCTACGGCTATGGCAAGCAGCCGCAGGCGGCGGCCGCGGGCTATGCCGCGATCGTCGCGTACGACAAGCAGGCCGAGGCCTCGAGCGGCGCCGATCAGGCGGCGGTACGCCGGCAGAGCGTGGACAGTGCGCTGCGCTTTGCCGATGCCTTTCCGCAAAACCCGCAAAGCGCGCAAGTCCTGGCCCACGCCGTCACGACACTCTACGACGACAAGGAGTACGCGCGCGCGACGGCGGCAGCGAGAAAACTGCTGGCGCTGCAGCCGCCGGTCGATGCCGGCAAGCAACGCATTGCCTGGACGGTAATCGCCGACTCGGCGTTTGCGCAAGGCGCCTACGACACGGCCGAATCCGCCTATGCCGCCGTCAAGGCGCTGCTGCCGGCGGACGACCCGCAGCGGCCGGCGATCATCGATCGGCTGGCGGCGTCGATTTACAAGCAGGGCGAGCAGAAGAACGAGGCCGGCGACGGCGCCGCGGCGGTGGCGGACTTTCTGCGGGTTTCAGAGCTCGCACCGACGTCGAAAATTCGCGCCAATGCCGACTACGATGCCGCCGCGCTGCTGATCCGCCAAAAGGAATGGCAGCGCGCGATCGGCGTATTACAGGACTTGCGCCGCAATTTTCCGAAAAGTCCGCTGCAGGAAGATGTTACCCGCAAGCTGGCGGTGGCCTACTCGGCCTCCAATCGGCCCGCCGAGGCGGCGGGAGAATTCGCCAGCATCGCCGCCTCGCCGAGCGAGTCGTTCGCGGTGCGACGCGACGCGACGCTGCAGGCCGCCAATTTGTACGGCACGGCGGGCAACACCAAAAAATCGCGCGCCATGCTCGAAGCCTACGTCGATCATTATCCCGAGCCGCTCGACCCGGCGATGGGCGCGCGCAACAAGCTGCGCTCGATCGCCGCGCAAGAGGGCGATCGGCGCGCCGAAACCCATTGGCTGAGGCAGATCATCGCTGTCGACCGCGCCGCCGGCGCGGCGCGCACCGACCGCAGCCGCGCATTGGCCGCGCGAGCCACGATGACGCTTGCCGCGCCGCTGCGCGACGCGTTCGACCGCATCAAGCTCGTGGCGCCGCTGAACAGATCGCTCGCCGAGAAGCGGCGCACGATGCAGGCGGCGCTGCGGGCCTACAGCGCCGCCGCGGATTATCAAGTCGTCGGGGTCACGACCGCCGCGACTTTCGAGAGCGCCGAATTGTATCGGCAGCTCGCCGAGGACTTGAGAAATTCGCAGCGGCCGAAGAATTTGTCGAAGGACGAGCTCGCCGAATACGACGTGTTGCTCGGGGAGCAGGCGCTGCCGTTCGAGGAACAAGCGATCAAACTGCACGAAGTCAATACGGCCCGCGCCCAGCAGGGCATCTACGATCAGTGGGTACGGAAGAGTTATGCGGCACTCGCAAAACTCGATCCGGCGCGCTACGACAAGGTGGAAATCGGTGAACAGCTGGTCGATGCGATTCGTTAGCCTCGGGCTTTCAGGCCTGCTGGCCGGCTGCGCCGGGGCGCCGCGCCGCAACCCCGTGGCCGTGCCTGTCATATCCGCCGGTGCCGCAGCGGCCGTGGCCGCCGTGCCCGGCGGGCACGGCGCGGCGGGCGCGGCGGGCGCGAGCGAATCCAGGCCGCCGCCGATTCCGCCGCGCGCTGCCGCCGAGTACGCGCACGCGCTACAATTGATGAAAGCGGGACGCGGCGCCGATGCGCAATTGGAATTCCAGCAAATCGCGCTGCACTACCCGAATTACAGCGGACCCGAACTGAACTTGGGCCTGCTGTACTTGCAGAGTTCGCGCCTCGAGGCCGCAAAGGCCGCCTTCGAGGCGGCGCTGACGCGCAATCCGGGCAATGCGATCGCCGGCAACGAACTAGGCATCGTCGATCGCAAGCTCGGGAAATTCGCGGCCGCCGCGGCCGCGTATCAAGGCGCAATCGCTGCCCAGCCGAATTACGCGGCGGCGCATCTGAATCTCGGGATCCTCTATGACTTGTATTTGGGCGAACCGCAAAAAGCGCTCGATGAATATCAGCGCTATATCGCGATCGCCGGCAACTACCAGCAAGTGGCCGGCTGGATCGTCGAATTGCGCAAGAGAATCGGCGCACCCGCACCCGCACCCGCACCCGCACCGGCGCCCGCACCGGCGCCTGCACCCGCAGCCGCTCCCGTAGGGAAATGAGGAAACCGTATGCATCGCAACCCCATGAGCTTCATTGCCGCCATCCTCGGGACACTGGCGCTGGTGCGTTTTGCCGCGGCGCAGGAATCCCCGAAGGCTGCGACGACCGCGCCCCCGGCGCCCGCGGCAACCGCAGTGGCGCCCGCGGCAACCGCAGTGGCGCCCGCGAGCACCGCGGCGGCGACGGCCGTGACGCGACCGCATGCGGGTACGGCGAGCAGGCGGCGCAAGACCGATCACATCGTACTCGGCACGACCACGGTGACCGGCAATCGGGAACTGCCGAAAGTCATGTATATCGTTCCCTGGAAGAAGTCGGCGATCGGCGACATGGGCGGCAAGCCGCCCGACAGCCTGATGGATGAAGTGTTGGCGCCGGTGGATCGGGACGTGTTTCGGCGTGAGGTCGCCTATTACCAGGCGCTTGCGGTGGCGGCGCCGCGCGCCGGGGCGCCCCCCGCCGCACCGGCTCGGCAGCGTGAGAAGTGAGTCGTAGCCGAATTTACGAAATATGCTGGAATCCGAGAATCAGAGCAATTGGACCCAATTAGGAGCGCGCAGATGAACTTCATGAATTCGTTCGTCAATTTCTTCAAGGATGGAGGGGTGTTCCTATACCCGCTCGCAGTGATTTTCGTCGTCGGCGTAGCGATCGCGGTCGAGCGGTTCGTCTATCTGACGCGCGAGACGGTGCGCAACCGCGGTCTCTGGGACAGGTTGGTGCCGGCCCTGGCGGCGGGAAATTTCAAGCAGGTCGTCGCGCTGACGCAGAATTCGAAGGCGTCGATTGCGACGATCTTGAGCTACGGCGTGGCTCGGGTCGCGAGCGCTCGGCGCCGCGACGATATCGAAAAAGCGATGGACGAGAGTCTGCTCGAAGTGATACCGCGCATCGAGAAGCGCACGCACTTCTTGTCGTCGCTCGCCAACGTCGGCTTGCTGATCGGTTTGCTCGGTACGATCACCGGCTTGATCGAGGCGTTCAGCGCCGTGGCGAGCGCGAATCCCGCGGAGAAGGCGAGCTTGCTGGCGGCCTCGATCTCGGTGGCGATGAACAACACCGCGTCGGGTCTCGCGGTCGCGATCACCTTGTTGCTCGCGCACATGTTCCTCGAGTCCAAAACCACGGCTCTGATCGACAGCCTGGAGATCGCGGCGGTGAAGTTCTTGAATTCGATCGCCGAGCGTCAGGGCCAGGATGCCGCGCCAAGCGCGCCGGCTGCGGCCCCGGCACGCGCCCCCGCCGCGGCCCGCGGCACGATTTGAACGCCGCACTGCGCGCCATGGTGCCTTGCACATGAAGTCAAAGTCAGTACGGCTGGTCCGCCGCAACCACGCCCGCTATCACCACGGGCGTGACGATCTGAACATCGTGCCGATGATCGACATGATGGTGATCCTGGTCTTCTTCCTGATATTCACCGCGGTGTTCTCCAAGACCAACATCCTGCAGTTGAATCTGCCGGCGAACGCGGCCGCCGCGCTCTTGCCGCCGGGCCTGAAGCTCGAGGTGATCGTCCGCGCGAACGACATCCTGATCAACAACAGCAATCCGGACCGGGGCCGGTCGCCCTTGCTCGACGACTTCCCGAACAAAGCGGGCAAGTACGACTACGACGCCCTGTCGACGTACATGCGCATGGTCAAGGCGCAGTTCCCGAACATGACCGATGCGAGCGTGCTGCTCGGCCCGGACGTGCCCTACAACGTGCTGGTGCAGGTCATGGATGCGGTACGCGTCTATCAATTGCCGATTGCGCCGTACTCGAAGGCGGCATTGTTCCCGGACATCGTCATCGGAGACGCGCCGAAATGACGCCGTACCGAATCAAGCGCCATCGCAGCAGACGGCACCGCGCCAATCACTTCGTGCTGATCCCCTTTATCGACGTGATGACGATTCTCGTCGTCTTCCTGCTCGCGCATACGGCGGATGTCGATATATTGCCGAACTCCAAGGGCATCGCGATACCGCAGTCGATTTCGCAGCAAAAGCCGCAGCCGTCGGTCGTCGTCATGGTGACCCGGGATTCCGTGTTCGTCGACGGCCGGCTGATCGGGCCGCTGGCCGCATTGATCGCAGCACCGGGCCCGGTGATCGCGCCCCTGAAGGCGGCGCTGATCGCGCAGCGCGATCAGCTGCCGGGCGAGGCGCCGAGGAGCGATGTCGCCAAGCGGGAAGTGACGATCATGGGCGATAAGACGATGCCCTACAGCGTCCTGAAGAAAATCATGTTCACCTGCGGCGACGCCGACTACCCCAAGGTATCGCTGGCGGTCGTCGAGCGCGAACGGGCGGCGACCTAAATGGCCGCGGCAACCTCCGTACCGCCGGCGGACGGGCTCCCGATCAATCCGTATTACCGGCGGTTCGAGCTGCCCTGGTCGCCGAGCGAGGAGATGGAACGCCGGTTCCGCGTGATATTGCGCAATCTCGGCATCGTATTCGGGATCGTCGCGGTGCTCATCCCCTTGCTGCCGAGGCACGAGCCGGTCGTGAATATGACTTCACCGCCCGAGCGGGTCGTGCGCCTTGCCGTGGCGCCGCCCCCGCCGCCGCCGCCGCCGCCGCCGAAGCGCATCGAAAAGGCCGCCCCGCGACCGACGCCGAGACCGGTTCCGAAGCCGGTCAATCCGCGCGCCAAGGCGGCGAAGAGCGGCGTGCTCGCCGACCTCGATCAGTTGGCCGCGCTGCGCGATCAGTCGAACCTGGCGAAATTCGAGAAAGATCAGCCGCGCAGCCGCGATCCCGGCGACGTCGCGATGCTGCAAAGATCGCTGATCACCTCGAAAGCCGGCAGCACGAGCGGCGGCATTTCGGCGCCGACCAGCAGCGGACTGGCGGCAGGTTCGGGGTCGCTGCGGGCCTATAGCGCGCCAAAAGTACGCAACCCCGTCTTGGCCTCGGGCGGCGACCGATCGCTGCGGCGCAGCGGCAGCGGCATCGCTTCGCGCAGCGCCGACGAAGTGGCCCTGGTATTCGACCGCCACAAGGGCGAGATTTACGCCCTTTATACCCGCGCGCTGCGACGCCACCCGGCGCTGCAGGGGAAAGTCGTCATTAATCTCAGCATTGCACCGTCCGGCGTCGTTACTGCGGTGCACATTGCCTCGAGCGACCTGCAGGATCCGGATTTCGAGGCTAAACTATTGGCGCTGATCCGCATGTTCAAATTCAAAGCGAAGGATGTTGCGCCGTTGACCACGACCAAACCGATCGACTTTTTCCCGGCCTGATGAACATCCAGTCCGAAATCGAATTCTTCAGCGATCTTGGTCTCATCGACAAGATCCGCTTCATCGTGCGCGTCATCTGCGAAATCGCCGAGGAGGCGAAGACCGGCGGCGCCGGCGGCGGCGAGGCGGCGCGCTTGAAATTCGCCAATGAAATCAACCAGCGGCTAGCGCGCTTCAGCTATCAGATGCTGAGCGAAGATCCGGCTCGGCCCCAGGACGACGTCATGATCCGCATGCTGCTCGGCACGCGCGCCGACAAGAACTCGGAGCGGATCGTGCATACGGCCTACCGCCGCGTGCTGAACTCGTTCGAAAGCTTCGATACGACCGTACTGCTCAACACCCATTGAGTCAGCCGCCGGGCTCGGCGCCCGCGGCGCCCGCGGCGCCGTCGCTGGCGTCGCTTTCGAACAGATGTCGCAGCTGTTCGGCGGACTCGCGTCCGGACTGCATGAGCTTCTTTTCATCGTCCTTGATCGCCTGCTGCTGCAGCAGGGTGGCCTCGTCGTGCGCACGAAACTTGCGGGTCGTCGCCGTCGCGGCGGCCGCCGACAGCCCCAATGCCTCGAGTACCTGAGCCGACATCTCCAGGCTCGACACCAGCGTCTCGCGGATCTGATAGCGCACGCCCAGATCCATCAATCGAAAGGCGTGCTGGCGGTTGCGGGCGCGCGCGAATATCTTAAGGTGCGGGAAATGCTTGCCGATCAATTGCGCGCTCTGCACCGAAGCCTCGACGTCGTCGATCGCGAGGACGACGATCTGCGCGTTTTCAGCGTGCGCAGCGCGCAGCAGCTCGAGGCGCGAGGCGTCGCCGTAGAACACCTTGTTGCCGAAGTTGCGCAGGAAATCGACTTGCGTTTGATTGGCGTCGAGTGCCGTGAAGGCGATGTTGCGCGCGCGCAGGATGCGGCCGACGATCTGTCCGAACCGGCCGAAGCCGGCGATGATGACGCGCGGATAAAGCTCATCGGGCGTATCGAACGGCTTCGCCTCGCGCGGCGCCGCCTTCAGGAAGGCGTCGTGGATCACCAGCAGCAGGGGCGCGAGGATCATGGAGGCGGTGACCACCAGCGTCAGCAGTTGCGAGTCGCGGACGTCGAGAATGCCGAGCCCGGCGGCGAGGCCGAAGAGCACAAAAGCGAACTCGCCGCCGGTGGCGATCGTAAAGGCGAGGCCGCGGCGCGCGGCCGCGGACAGCCCCACCAGCCGGCCGGTCAGCCATACCGCGCCGATCTTCAAGGCCATGAAGCCCACCGTCAGTGCGGCGAGCAGCAGAGGGCGTTGGGCCAGCAGTCCGAGGTTCGCGGACATGCCGACGGTGATGAAGAACAGGCCGAGCAGCAGACCCTTGAACGGCTCGATGCTCGCCTCGAGTTCATGGCGGAACTCGCTGTCGGCGAGCAGCACGCCGGCAAGGAAGGCGCCCAGGGACATCGACAGGCCCGCCTGGCTGACGAGCAGCGAGGTGCCGACGACGACCAGAAGGCCCGCCGCGGTGAACGCCTCGGTGACCCGCGTCTTGGCGACGATGCGCAGCATCGGCCGCAGCACCAGGCGGCCGCCGAAGACGGCGATGGCAAGCACGGCGGCGAGCCGCACGACCAGAAAGATGCCACGGCCGCCGGGCGCGGTGGCGGTCGTCGCGGCGAGCAGCGGCAGCAGCGCGAGCGCCGGCATGACGGCGAGATCCTGAAACAGCAGCACGCTGAAGGCCGAACGGCCGTAGCCGGAGTTCAATTTGCCGCGCTCGGCGAGCAGTTGCAGGCCGAGGGCCGTCGAGGACATCGACAAGCCGAAGCCGATGACCGCGGCGGCCCGCCACGGCACGTCCATGGCGAGATAAGCCGCGGCGCCGAGCACGATCGAGCTGATCAGGACCTGCGCCGAGCCCAAGCCGAAGATCGATTTACGCAGTACCCACAGCCGCGAGGGCTGCAGCTCGAGGCCGATGACGAACATCAGCAGGACGATGCCGAAAGCGGCGACCTGCAGCGTCGAGGCGCTGCCGCTGATCAAGCCGAAGCCGGAGGGGCCGATGACGATGCCGGCGGCCAGATAACCCAGGACGGAGCCTAGTTTGAAGCGCCGGAAAATCGGGATTGCGACGACCGCCGCGGCGAGAAATAGTGCGATCTGCGCCAACAAGCTCATAATAATTCTCCGATTGCCGCTGCGAGCCTAGCATTATGTATCGTCAGAGCATTCAATTTCCGGTCAAGGACGCGGCCCTGCGCGAGGACGTCCATGCCCTCGGCGCCGCGATCGGCGAGATGCTGCGCGAGCAGGGCGGCGATGAATTCCTGGAGCTGGTGGAGGGCGACCGCCTGGCCGCCATCCGCTTGCGCGAGGGCGAGACTCACGGCGGCGCCGAACTGCAAATGCGCACTCGCGGCCGTACCCCGGCGGCGGCGACGGATCTGACGCGCGCGTTCTCGATCTGGTTCCAGGCGGTCAACACCGCTGAAAAAGTCCACCGGGTCCGCAGGCGCCGCCAATATCTCAACGACTCGGCGGCGGTCCAGCCCGGCGGCATCGACGACTGCGTGGCGCGCTTGCGCGGCGAGGGCGTCACGCTCGTGCAGTTGCTCGACTTGATCGCCTCGATGAGCATCGAAGCGGTATTTACGGCCCATCCGACCGAATCGACGCGCCGGACGATATTGCGCAAACAGCAGCGCATCGCGCAGGACCTGTTCGACCGGCAGAATCCGTCGTCGACGCCGACGGAATTGAACGCGCTGTGGGCACGCGTGCGCATGGAGATGACGACGATATGGCAGACCGAGGACCATCCGCGCGAGGCCTTGACTGTCGCCGACGAGCGCGAGCACGTGCTCTTCTACCTGGTCGACATCATCTACCGCATAGTGCCGCTGTTCTACGAGGAGATCGCCGCGGCGCTCGCGCGCAGCTACGAGGTGCCGCTCGAATCGATCGAATTGCCGAGCATCCTGCGTTTCGGCTCCTGGGTCGGCGGCGACATGGACGGCAACCCGGAAGTGCACGGCAAGACCATACGCGAAACTCTGCAGCGCCACCGGCAGGTCATCGTCTCGACCTATTTCGACGAATGCCGGCACATCGCCGAGACTTTGAGCCAGAGCGCGCACCGTGTGGAAATCAGCGTCGCACTCGCGCAGCGCATCGACGTCTACGCCGAGATGTTGCCGGCGGCGCAGGCCTTGACGCCGGCGCGGCACGACCGCATGCCGTACCGCATCTTTTTCGGGCAAATCGGCGAGCGCCTCAGGGCGAGCTACGACGCGCGGCCGAACGGCTACCATACGCCGGAAGAGCTGCTCGCCGATCTCGCACTCGCCGCCGACAGCCTGCTGCGCAACCGCGGCCGGCATGCCGGATACTTTCTCGTGCGCCGCCTGATCGCGCGGGTGCGCACGTTCGGCTTCCATCTGGCCGCCCTGGACGTCCTGCAGAACGCGCGCATACACGACGAAGTGATCGCCCAAGGCCTCGGCCGGCCCGAGTGGCCGGACCTGGCGCCGGCTGAGCGGCTCGCGCAGCTGCGCGACTTGCTCGCACGCGATCAGGGGCCGCTGATGCCGTTCGACGCGATGGGCCGACGCAGCCTGTCCGTGTTCGAGGCGATCGGCCAGGCCCGGCATAAATTCGGCGCAAGCTCCATCGGCGAATACATCGTCTGCGGCATGCAAGGTCCGCAAGACCTGCTCGCGGTCGTGCTGCTCGCCCGTTGGGCCGATGTCGCCGACCGGCGCAGCGGCGAGAGCCCGCTCGGCATCGCGCCGCTGCTGGAATCGATCGCCGCGCTGCAGAACGCCGGAGAGATTCTGCGCGCCTTGCAGCGCGAACCGGCCTACCGCAGCCACCTCGCGGCGCGCGGCAACCGCCAAACGGTGTTGATCGGCTACTCCGACTCCAACAAGCAGGCCGGCATCGCCGCATCCCGCTGGGCGCTGCAATTGGCGCAGAGCCAATTGCTCGAGGTGGCGCAAGCGCAGGCGATCACGGTGACGATATTCCACAACCGCGGCGGCACGCCGGCGCGCGGCGGCGGGCGTACCCAACACCTGATCGAGGCCGCGCCCGCGGGCGCGGTGCACGGCGTCCTGCGCCTCACCGAGCAAGGCGAGGTCGTCAATCAGAGCTATGGGTTGCGGCCGATCGCGATGCGCACCCTGGAGCGAACCTTTGCCGCGGTGGCGCTGGCGACCGCGCATGCCGGCGCCGGCCGCAAGGTTCCGGCCGAGCAAATCGCGGCGATGAGCACGCTCGCCGAGCGCAGCCTATCGGTGTACCGGCGCCTGGTGTACGAGGATGTGGGCTTCTACGACTACTTTCGCGCGGCGACGCCGCTCGATGTCATCGAACGCATGCATATCGGATCGCGGCAGGCCGTGCGCGGCGGCGTCGGCCTCGCGGCCTTGCGGCCGATTCCCTGGGTGTTTGCCTGGACTCAAAGCCGCCGCATGTTGCCGGGCTGGTTCGGTTTCGGCAGCGGCTTGCAGGCGGCGCGCGAGCGGCACGGCGAACCGCTGATTCGCCAGATGCTCGCCGAATGGCCGTTCTTCGCGCATTTGTTCGACGACGTCGAAGCCATGCTGGCGCGCACCGATCTGAAGATCGCCGCGCACTACGACGAACTCGCCGGCGAAGCGGCGCGGCCGTATGCGCAGGCGCTGCAGAGCGAATTCGCGCTCACCGAATCGTTGCTGCTCGAGCTGCGCGGCTACGACCATTTGCTGGACGCTGAACCGACCCTGCAGCGCGCGATCCGCTTGCGCAACCCCTACCTCGATCCGATGCATCTGATGCAGGTGGATCTGCTGAATCGGTGGCGGCAAACCCGGCGCCAGGACGGCGATTTGTTTGCCGCGTTGCGCTCCACGATCAGCGGCATCGCGCAAGGCTTGCAGGCGACCGGCTGAACGGGCCGGGGAGGGCGCCGCAGCGGCCGGGACCCGTCAGCACTCGGGAACGTTGACGGCGAGTCCCCCTTGGGAGGTCTCCTTGTAGATGGTCGACATGTCGTTGCCCGTCTGGCGCATCGTCGCGATTACTTGATCGAGCGAGACCTTGTGCGAGCCGTCGCCGCGCAATGCCAGACGCGCGGCATTGATCGCCTTGACCGACCCCATGGCGTTGCGTTCGATGCACGGAATCTGCACCAAGCCCGCCACCGGATCGCAGGTCAGCCCGAGATTGTGCTCCATGCCGATCTCGGCGGCGTTTTCGATCTGTTCGTTGCTGCCGTTCAGGGCCGATGCGAGGCCTGCCGCCGCCATCGAACAGGCGACGCCGACCTCGCCCTGGCAACCCATCTCGGCGCCGGAAATGGAGGCGTTCTGTTTGTAGAGCATGCCGATCGCGGCCGCCGTCAGCAGAAAACGCATCACGCCGTCGTCGTCGGCGCCGGTTTCGAAGCGCCGATAGTAATGCAGAACCGCGGGGACTATGCCCGCCGCGCCGTTGGTCGGCGCAGTCACGACCTGACCGCCGGCGGCATTTTCCTCGTTGACGGCGAGCGCGTAAGCGTTGACCCAGTCGAGCGCGTGCATCGGACTCAAGGGATCGCCGTTCATCAGCTGGCGGTAGAGTTTCGGCGCGCGGCGCCGCACCCCGAGAACGCCCGGCAACAAGCCTTGCGCGTCGAAGCCGCGGCGCACGCAATCCTGCATCACTTGCCAGATGCGCGCGAGGCCGGCGCGCACCTCGGACTGCGGGCGCCAGGCGCGCTCGCGGGCGAGCATCAGCTCGGGGATCTCGAGGCCCAGCTTGCGTCCGTGTTCCAGCAGCATCGCCGCGGAATCGAATTCGAACGGCGCCGCCACGCGCGCCTCCGCCGCGCCCGCATCGACGCCGGCGCGCACGACGAACCCGCCGCCGACGCTGTAGTACTCCTCGCGCGCGAGCACCGCGCCGTCCGCCGCGTGCGCCGTGAAGCGCATGCCGTTCGAGTGCCCGGGCAGAACCTGGTCGAAATGAAACAGCAGGTTCAAGGGCTCGTCGAACGGGATTTCATGATGCCCGGCCAGGCGGATCCGTCCCTCGCTGCGGATGCGCTGCAAGCAGGGCTCGATCAGCGCCGAATCGATCGTCTCGGGTCGCCCGCCTTCGAGGCCGAGCAAGATCGCGCGGTCGGTGCAATGGCCGCGCCCGGTGAACGCGAGCGAGCCGTACAATTGCGCCGATACTTCGGCGGTGCGCGCGAGCAGGCCTCGTTCGGCCAGCAATTCGACGAAACCGCGCGCGGCGTTCATCGGCCCCATCGTGTGCGAACTGGACGGGCCGATGCCGATCTTGAAAATATCGAAAACGCTCAAGCTCATTGCAAATCCGCGGTGTCAAGGGGTTGGCCGCGCCGGCTTTGACCGGCCGCGGCGCCGGCAAGCGCTCATGATACGCTGGGCGCAGGGCGGATTCGCGCCCGAACGCAGGAGTCAGTCATGAAAATCCACCCGCAAATCGCCTCCGCCGCATTGCTGCTCGTGCTCGGCGCCGCTGCGCCGGCCTGCCTCGGCGCCGGCGTGCCCGCGGCCATCGTCGCGGCTGCCGCCGACCCGCACCGGCCGCCGGCGGACCGCGCGCGCGATGCCGATCGCAAGCCCGCCGAAACGGTTGCTTTCGCGGGATTGCGGCCCGGCCAGAAAATCGGCGAGCTATTGCCGGGCGCCGGCTACTTCACCCGCATCTTCAGTCAGGTCGTCGGCAGGCGCGGCCACGTCTACGCCGAGGCGCCGCCGCCCGGTCCCGGCGGCAAGGATTACGAGGCCGGCGCCCGCGCGCTCGCCACCGACCCGCATTATGCGAACGTGACGATTCTGGCGCAGCCCCTCGCCACGCTGCATTTCCCCGTGGCGCTCGACATGGTGTGGACCTCGCAAAATTATCACGACCTGCACAACATTCCGGGATTCGATCTGGTGAAGTTCAATCGGCGCGTCTTCGCTGCCTTGAAGCCGGGCGGTATTTATCTCGTCCTCGATCATGCGGCGGCCGCGGGCTCGGGCACCCGGGACACCGCAACGCTGCATCGGATCGATCCGGCGGTCGTCAAGAAGGAGGTCCTTGCCGCGGGATTCGAGCTCGAGGCGTCGAGCGATCTTTTGCACCGGCCCGAAGATCCGCACACGGCGAGGGTCTTCGATCCATCGATCCGCGGCAGGACCGATCAGTTCATTTTCAAGTTTCGCAAGCCCGCAGGCGCCCGCTGAGGCGCCCGCTGAGGCGCCCGCTGAGGGGCCCGCTGAGGGGCCCGCTGAAGGGGGCCCGCGGTGGCGAACTTGTCGCCGCCGCGGGTGTCAACGAAGGCATGCCGCGCACGTTGCACTTCTGTGGGAGGTCCTGGAATATGCCTGTGGAATTGATGCGACGCAGCATTCGTGGCGGCGGCCGAACCTTGAGTCCCGTCGCGCTGGCAGCCGCATTGTGGTTGAGCGGTTGCGTGGTGGCGCCGCCGGTGCGAACGGTCGCCGTACCGGGGCCCCGGCCGCAGCGGCTGTTCGTCTACCCGGCGAGGGGACAAAGTCCCGATCAGCTGGCACGCGACCGCTACCAATGCCATGTATGGGCCGTCCAGCAGACAGGCTTCGATCCGAGCAGGGCGAGCGTGCCCGCGTATGAGCGTGTCATCGTGCAGCCGGCGCCCGGCGCGGGCACGGTGGCCGGCGCGGTCGGCGGCGCGATCATCGGCTCGATTCTCGCGGGTCCGCGCGATTCGGGCGTCGGTGCCTTGTTCGGCGGCGCCACCGGCGCAATCTTGGGGTCCGCGGCCGATGCCGATGCGCGACAGCAGGCCCAGCAGGCGCAGCAGTTCAACCGTCAAGCAGCCGAGGGGCGCTCCCGTTCGCAGGACTACCGGCGCGCGATCAGCGCGTGTCTCGACGCCCGCGGCTACTCGGTCAATTAGCGGTTCGAGCGGTGCCCCCGATTTGCAAGCGCTGGCGATGCGTATAGACGTTGCAGTGGGCGTCGCGTAAAAAGCCGACCAAGGTCAATCCGGCCGCCGCGGACAACTGCACCGCGAGGCTCGACGGCGCGCCGATCGCCGCGAGGACGGGTGCGCCCGCGCGCAGCGCTTTTTGAACCAGCTCGAAGCTCGCGCGGCCGCTCAACAGCACGATACGGTTGGCGAGCGGCAAGCGGCCGGCGAGCAGATTCTCGCCGATCAGCTTGTCGAGCGCATTGTGGCGGCCGACGTCTTCGGCGATGCCGAGCAGGGCGCCCGAGAAATCGAATATCGCCGCCGCGTGGATGCCGCCGGTCGTGCCGAATCTTGCCTGCGAGTCGCGCATGTGCCGCGGCAGGTCGAGCAGCACCGCCAAATCCGCCGCATCGCCTGCAGGCAAGCGCGTCGCCGCCGCGCGCGCGATTGCGGCGTCGAGTCCCGTCGTTCCGCAGACGCCGCAGGCCGAACCGGCCGAGAAGCGGCGCGCTTCGGCGCGCCGGTCCACGGCGGCAGAGGCCTTCAAGCGGACATTGACGACGTTCGGACGGCGCGTGCTAGTCTCGATCGCATCGATGTCGGCGGGCCCCTCGATCAGCCCCTCCCCGTACAGCAGTCCGGCGGCAAGCGCCGCGTCGTCGCCGGGCGTGCGCATCGTCGCGCCGAACGACACGGGGCCGGCGCCGAGCGCGGGATGATGCAGTTGGAATTCGAGCGGCGCTTCGACCGCGACGGTATCGTCGCATTCGAGGCCGCCGTCGATGCCGGAGCGCAGCACGCGCAGGCCGAGGGTGCCGGCGCGTGCCGTGGGCACGCTCGCAATGGCGTCGATCGGTTTGCTCGGCATCGATGCCAATGATACCGTTCGAAGCCGCTTTAGCACCATGCCGAGGGGAATTGCATGTCGAAATCTTCCGATCTGAAGGCGCGCCAGGCGGCGGCGGTACCGGCCGGGGTGGCGACCAAGGGCATCTACGCGGTGAAGGCGGAAAATGCCGAACTCTGGGACGTCGACGGGCGGCGTTTCATCGATTTTGCCGCCGGCATCGCCGTCGTCAACACCGGGCACCGGCATCCGCGCGTCATGCAGGCGGTCGCCAAGCAAGCAGAGGCTTTCACGCACACCTGCTTTCACGTCGTGCCATATGAGTCGTACGTGCGCCTCGCGGAACGGTTGAACGCGCTCGCGCCGGGCGATTTCGCGAAGAAGACGCTGTTCTTGACCTCCGGCGCGGAGGCCGTCGAGAACGCGGTGAAGATCGCGCGCATCCACACGAAGCGTTCTGCGGTCATCGCCTTCTCCGGCGCGTTCCACGGGCGCACCCTGCTCGCCATGGGCCTGACCGGAAAGGTCATGCCTTACAAACGAGGCTTCGGGCCCTTCCCGGCGGAAATCTACCATGCCGCATTTCCGCTGCCGTACCGCGGCGTGACGAGCGAACAGGCGCTCGCGGACCTCGACCGGCTGCTTCACGCCGACGTCGATCCGCAGGCGGTTGCGGCGATCATCGTCGAGCCGGTGCAGGGCGAAGGCGGCTTCAACGTCGCGCCCTTCGATTTTCTGCAGGCGCTGCGGCGCTTATGCGACAAGCACGGCATCGTGCTGATCGCCGATGAGGTGCAAGGCGGCATGGGGCGCACCGGCAAGATGTTTTCGATCGAGCATTCGGGCGTCATACCGGATGTGATCGCGATGGCGAAGGGGCTCGGCGGCGGCTTGCCGCTGTCGGCGGTCACCGGCCGCGCCGCGATCATGGATGCCGCGCACCCCGGCGGCTTGGGCGGAACCTACGGCGGCAATCCGCTCGGCATCGCCGCCGCGCACGCGGTGCTCGACGTGATCGAGGCCGAGGGTCTGTGCGCGCGCGCACTGCGCGTCGGCGGGCGCATGCGCGCGAAACTCGAATCGTTGCAGCCGCAGTTGCCGTGCATCGGCGACGTGCGGGGCTTGGGCGCGATGGTCGCCTTCGAGTTGGTCAAGGACGAGAAGAGCAAGGAACCGGATGCCGCATTGACGGCCGCGATTTTGGCCCAGGCCGAGAAGCGCGGCTTGATTCTCCTCTCCTGCGGGGTGTCGGCGAACGTCGTGCGCCTGCTCGCGCCGCTGACGATTCCGGACGCCATGCTCGACGAGGGCCTCGGCATCCTCGAGGAGGCGCTGCGCGCCGCGCACGGCCAGGAGGCGGCGACGCGCGCCGCCTGAAGCGCGGCGCGGGTGTTCAGTCGCGGTAGATGACGGTCAGGCCGAAGGTGCGTGGCCGGAACGTCCACTGGCGCTGCAGCCGGGTCGCCGATTCGCAAGCCGGCGTCGGCGCCGTGCAGACTCCGGGATCGATCGACCAGTGGTAGTTGGTGGTCGTCTGGTTGTCGGTCAGGTTATTGACGAAGGCGGCGATTTGCAGGTTGCCGAAGGACATGCCGGCGCGCATCGACATGTAGTTCGTCGAGCTCAGAGTGTAGTTCGCCGCGTCGAACTGCTGCGTGGTCAAGTCCTGCTGCGGCGACTGCCACTTCGAGCGTCCCTGGTACTCGTCGTCGAAGCGCACGAACGAGCGGTGGTCGAGCAGGCGGAAGTTGTACTGCAGGCCGGCGGAGGCGGTGATCGGCGCGCCGGGCTGGCCGCTCTGCCCCGTGATCGCGTCGCCGCTGCTGACGATCGGCGTGATCTCGGTCGGCGAGAAGCGCGCATCGCGGCTGTAGCGGGCGTCGGTGTAGCCGGCGGTCAGCTCGGCGGTGAAGTGCTCGGTCAAAGCGATGTCGGCCTGGAAGTCGGCGCCCTTGGCGACCGCTGATCCCAAGTTCGCGATGAACGAGATCTGGCAGATCGGCGGCACGACGGTCTGCTGGATGTTGTTCCACTTGATGTAGTAGACGCTGGTCGCGAGCTTCAGGCGGTTGTGGAAGTTGTTCTTCGCACCGACCTCGAAACTGTTGACGGTGTCGGAGCTGAAGGTCTGCGGCGCGGAGTTGATGCCGAAGTTCTGGAAGTCGGTCGCACAGGCCGCATAGGGCACGGGATTGTTCGCGCCGCCCGGCCGGAAGCCCTTCGCGTAGGTCGCGTAGTACAGGTTATCGTTGTCGTACTGATAGGCGACGCTCACCTTCGGCGTGAAGGCGTTCTCGCTTTTGCCGCCGCTGCCGGTCTGCGGCGTGAGGAACAACTGCGGGCCGCCGGTCAGGGTGTTGAAGGTGTACTTGGTGTGCGACTCGCGCGCGCCGAGCGTGAGCTTCCACTGGTCCGTGAACGCGTAGGTGGCCTCGCCGTACCAGGCGACCTGCGTGTCCTTGGCGGACGTCTGCAGGAAGTACGAGTCGTTCGGGAAGCGCGGATCGTACAGCACCGGCTGATATGGGTTCGCGCACGCGCCGAGCGTGGCGTCGTAGACGCAGAATATCGAGCCGTAGTCCGAGCCGACGTAGGCTTGCGTCAGTTCGTTGAGCAGCGGGTCATGGATCTGTTCCAGGTAGCTCTGCCGATCGTTGCTGTAGAACAGACCCGTGGTCCAGACGAGCGGCGAGTTCGCATCCGTCGATTGCAGCCGGACCTCCTCGGTGAAGTTCTGCTGGCCGTTATCGACCGTGGCCGGGGAGCGGTAGTCGGTCGCGCCGGCCGGCAGGTGCAAGCCGGTGCCGTCGAGCAGCAGCGGATAGCCGTTGGCCACCGAACCCAGCACGGCCCCCGACTGGTAGAAGCCGAGGTTGTAGATCGTGCCGTCGTAGCCCGAGGTTTCCTTGCGGTGGTAGTACGAGGTGTTGGAGATCAACTCGAAGGAGCCGAAGTTGCCGACGACCTTCAACGCCGGCAGGTAGAACCGGTCGGGCCGGCCGCGGCGCGTCGGATCGGCGCTGACATAGCGGTCCTTGCCCCGATTGGAGTACAGCGGCCAGAAATCGTTGGTGTTGTTGCCGTAGCGATCCTGGTAATAGATGCTCGGGGTCATGCGCCAGCGGTCGCTGATCTGCCAGATCGCGGCGAGCCGCACGAGTGAGGTGTCGGTGAAGTTCGCATTGTTCTGAATCGTGTTCAGGCTCACCGGATCGATCAGGTTGATGTAGCCGCCGTCGCGCCGGTACCAGACGGTCGCGCGCACGCCGAGGGTGCCGTCGACGATCGGGCCGCCCGCGGCGACGCCCGCCTCGTAGCTCGGACCGCCGCCTTGAGTGTACGAGACCTCGTCGCGGCTGTAGATGCTGTCCTTCGTCAGGCTGGGCGGCGTCGTGATGTAGCGCACCGTGCCGCCCTCGGAGCCGGCGCCGAACAGCGTGCCCTGCGGGCCACGCAGCACCTCGACACGCTGGATGTCGAAGGTCTCGGGCAGCGCCTCGTCGGGGTTGAACGCGAGTGCGCGCATCTGGATCGGCGTGTCGTCGAGGTAGATGCCGGTCGTGCCGGCACCGCCGGTCGAGGCGATGCCGCGGATCGAGATGTTGTTCGTGCCGGTGTTGTCGACGTCGAGGCCCGGCGTGAATTTGGCGAGGTCGCTGATGTTCTCGACGCCGCGCAGGTCGATCGACCGCTGGGTGAAGGCCGTCACGCTCAAGGGCACCTTGCTCAGGCCCTCGGCGCGTCGCGTCGCGGTAACGATGATCTCTTGCAGCGGGCTGCTTATCGACTGATCGCCCGCGGCCGCCTGCGCGGCGAGGAGTCCGGGCAGCGCGAGGCCCGGCAGCGCGAACGCCGCCGCCACGAGCAGGCGGCGCCGGCCCGCCGAGCCGTGGATTCCTCCGCGGTGGTCATTACGCAACGCGTCGAATTGCCTATGTCCCAGCATGATTTGCCCTCGCCATTGATTTTCTATGCTTGGCATTGCCGGCCGAACGCCGCAAGCCGCTCGAATCCCTCGATTACCGCACCATAACGCCCCGATTCGCGAAACGCAATTATCGCGTTGCCGGCGCATTTGCCGCCGTTGCACAATAACAACGTCAACGGAGAAGCCGGCGCGGGTGCACGCCTCGGGCCCGGCGCGCGCCGGCGCGATCGCTTTGTGGGAACATGAGGCGGTGAACGCCCCGATCGATCGACCGCGCGCCAAATCCTTGAGCCCGCTGCGCGCGCTGATACCTTTCCTGCGCCCCTATCGCGGCAGACTCGCAGCCGCGATGGCCGCGCTGTTGGCGGCGTCCGCCGCCCTGCTGTCGTTGCCGGTGGCCTTGCGCCTAATGATCGATCACGGACTCGCGGCCAAGGACGCGGCGACGATCAACCGCTATTTCGTCGGATTTTTGGCGGCGGCGGTGCTCTACGGCGTGTTCGCGGCGCTGCGTTTCTACCTGGTCACCTGGCTCGGCGAACGCGTCGTCGCGGATTTGCGCTCGGCGGTGTATCGGCGCGTCGTGCGCATGGATCCGACCTTCTACGAGACGACGCGCACCGGCGAGGTGCTGTCGCGGTTGACCGCCGACACGACGCTGGTGCAGGCGATCGCCGGCGTCAATTTATCGATCGTGCTGCGCTCGACCTTAAGCCTCGTCGGCGCGCTCGTCATGCTCGGCTTGACGAGCGCCAAGCTGATGGGCGTGATCTTGATACTGATTCCGATCGTGGTAGCGCCGTTGATCGTGATCGGACGGCGCGTCCGCGGCCTGTCGCGCGCGTCGCAGGATCGAATCGCCGACACCAGCGGCCTTGCCGACGAGACGCTGAACGCGATGCAAACGGTGCAGGCCTTCACCTTGGAGGATCTGCAGAGCGAGCGGTATCGCGCCGCCGTCGAGGACAGCTTTGCGGCCGCCGTGCGGCGCACGCGCGTGCGCGCGCTGTTGACGGCTTTCGGCATCATGTTGGTATTCGGCGGCATCACGCTGGTGCTGTGGATCGGCGCGCACGCGGTGCTCGCCGGCACGATGACCGGCGGCCAGCTCGGGCAATTCCTGCTGTACGCGGCCCTGGTCGGCACTTCGGCGGCCGCGCTGACGGAAATGTGGGGCGAGGTGCAGCGCGCGGCGGGGGCGATGGAGCGCCTGTCGGAATTGCTGGAGGCGCGGCCGAAAATCGCGGCCCCGGCGCATCCGCTGGAATTGCCGGCGCGGCTGCAGGGGCGCATCCGCTTCGACGACGTGGTTTTCCACTATCCATCGCGGCCGCAGATCGCCGCGCTCTCGAACTTCAGTCTGCAGGTCGCGCCCGGAGAGACCGTCGCGTTCGTCGGACCCTCCGGCGCCGGCAAGAGCACGACCTTCCAGCTGCTGCTGCGCTTTTACGATCCGGACTCGGGACGCGTATCGATCGACGAGCGTTGCCTTGCCGATCTGCGGCCCGAGGACCTGCGTTCGCAAATCGGCCTGGTGCCGCAGGATACCGTGCTGTTCGGCGCCAGCGCGCGGGAAAACATCCGCTACGGAAGGCCGCGCGCGAGCGATGCCGAGATCGAGGCGGCGGCGCGCGCGGCCGCCGCCGACGAGTTCCTGCGCAAGCTGCCGCAGGGCTACGATACGTTTCTCGGCGAGCGCGGCACGCGGCTCTCCGGCGGCCAGCGCCAGCGCATCGCGCTCGCGCGCGCGATCCTCAAGGATCCGCCGATCCTGCTGCTCGACGAAGCCACGAGCGCGCTGGATTCGGAGTCGGAGCGCCTCGTGCAGCAGGCGCTGGAGAAGCTCATGCAAGGACGCACGACGATCATCATCGCCCACCGGCTGGCGACGGTGCAGAAGGCCGACCGCATCGTCGTCATGGAGCACGGCCGCAAGATCGCCGTCGGCACGCACGGCGAATTGATGAGGCAAAGCCCCCTGTATGCGCGCCTCGCGGTCCTGCAGTTCGGCCTGAACGGCGCCGACCCCGCCGACGCGGCCGAAGCGGGCAGCGGCGCGGGCGCGGCCCTTTAGCTGAGCAGACCTTCGGCGCGCAGCGCTTCCTGTACCTTCGGGCGCAGGCCGACGCGCGCTCGATAGGCCGCCAGCGCCGGCCACTTGGCAAGATCGATGCCGACGTGTCCGCTCCAGCCGAGTACCGTGAACAGATAGGCATCGGCGATGCTGAAGCGCTCGCCGAGCAGGTAGGATTTGCCGGCGAGCTGGCCGGTCAGCCAATCGAAACGCGCCGACAAATTGGCGAGCGCGCCGGCTTTCCAGTCCGCCGAGGCCTTGGGATTGAACAGCGGGCCGAAGCCCTTGTGCACTTCGGTGGCGATGTAATTGAGTATTTCGAGCAGGCGGTAGCGCTCGAAACTGCCGGCGCGCGGCGCCAAGGCGGCGTCCGGCTTTTGATCCGCGAGGTATTGCAAAATGACCGCGACTTCGGTCAACAGCTGGCCGTCGTCCAACAGCAGGGCCGGCACCGCGCCCTTGGAGTTGATGGCGGTGTAGTCGGCGCCCGATGCCGTCTTCTTGGTTTGCAGGTTGACCTTCTCGGTCGTGAACGGCGCGCCGACCTCGCAAAGCAAAATATGCGTAGCAAGCGAGCAGGCGCCCGGAGCGTAGTAGAGTTTCATCGGCGGATTGTTCCTCGGTGCGGTTGATGCGATCCGCCGATGGTACCGCAGCGCGCCTCAGTGCGGGAAGGCGATTCGCCGCGCGCGCAAGAACGCCCTGCCGTAGACCGGCGAGGCCAGCGAATCGATGCGCACGCGACCGCGCGCGGCGGGCGCGTGAACGAAGCGCCGCGCATCGATGGCGATGCCGACGTGCAGTTGCTTGTGCGGGAAATGCATGAAGACGAGGTCGCCCGCGCGCAGGCGATCGCGGCTCACCGCGACGCCGATATGGAGCTGCTCGCGCGTGGTCCGCGGCACGGCGATGCCGGCCCTGGCCGCGGCGTAGACGACCAAGCCGCTGCAATCGAATCCGGCCGGGCCCGTGCCGCCGTATCGGTACGGCCGGCCGAGCATCGCCAGCGCGCTGTGCACGAACAGTGCGCGGCGCTGCGCGACGGGCGGCGGGCCGCGATCGGCGCGCGCCGCGGGGAGCGTCGGCCGGCCGGCGCAGGCGGCGAGGCCGAGGGCGGCGAAGACGATGACTGCGCGGCGGTTCACGCGCCGCGGGGCGGCTCCGGCGCCGTCGCCAGGGCGGCGCCGACGATGCCGGCCTCGGCGCGCAGCGCGCCGATCCGCAGTTCCGCCGGCGAGCGCAGCTTGGCCAGGAAATTCTCCGGCCGTTCGGTGATGCCGCCGCACAGCACGATCAAATCCGGCCACAGCAAGGCATGCATTTCCTCGAGCACCAGGCTAAGCTCATCCGTCCATTGGTCCCAGCTCAGATTTTCCTCGACCTTGATGCGCGCCGCGGCGCGCAGTTCCGCCTCGCGGCCCGCGACCTGCAAATGGCCCAGCTCGGTATTCGGCAGCAAGCGGCCATCGACGAACAAGGCGCTGCCGATGCCGGTGCCGAGGGTCAGCAGCAGCACCGTGCCCGGGACGTCCTTGGCGGCGCCGTAGCGCAGTTCGGCGAGACCCGCGGCGTCGGCATCGTTGATCGCGGTCACCGCACGCCCGAGGCGCGCCGCGGCGAGTGAATCGAGCGGCTGGCCGATCCATGACTTGTTCAAATGCGCGGCGGTGCGCACCGTGCCGTGCACGATCACGCTTGGAAAAGCGAGCCCGATCGGGTGATCGCCGGGCACGCCGGCCACCGCCGCGGCGATGGCCTCGAGCAGGGTATCGACCGAGTCCTGCGCCGGCGTGCGCACGCTGTGGCGCGCGCCGACGAAATGGCCTGAGCGCAGGTCGATCAGCGCACATTTGATCGATGAGCCGCCGACATCGACGCCCAACGCGAGGTTTTGCACTGATTTTTGCACGGGATATCCGCCCCTTGGATGTTTCGAGAGGTCGATTCACCAACGAATTTATAATAACCTGTAAATTGGCGGCGTTGAACTTAACGTCCGGCGCCGTTGAACTTGACGAAATATCGGGGTGGAGCACCAGTGATGAATAGCGCGGCGACACAGGCGTCGATGCGCCGCAACGTGGCACTGCAGCCCGGGATGCTGCAGGCCGCCTTGCTGGATCGGCTGACGCGCGCCTTGGGCAAAAGCCCCGAGGCGGCGAGCGCGCGCGACATATACGACGCCTTGTCGCTCGCCGTTCGCGAGGAACTGACGCTGCGTTGGCTCGCGACCCAACGCCGCGTCGAGCGCGCGCGCGTCAAACGGATTTGCTACCTGTCGGTCGAATACCTGCCCGGGCGCTCGCTGATCAACGCTCTCGGCAGCCTCGGCGGCGAATTGGTGCAGGAGGCGCGCGATACGTTGCGCGCGATGCATTACGATCTCGACGAGATCGCCGCCGAGGAGGTCGACCCGGGCTTGGGAAACGGCGGCCTGGGGCGGCTCGCCGCCTGTTTCATGGATTCGCTGGCGACGCTGCAGTATCCGGCCGTCGGTTACGGGATTCGCTACGACTACGGCATCTTCACCCAGCGCATCGACGCGGACGGCGGCCAGCGCGAGCTGGCGAGCAGTTGGCTGCGGCTGCGCAACGTCTGGGAGACGCCGCGCGGCAAGGCGCGCTACACGGTGCGCTTCGGCGGCCGCAGCGTCGCCGCCGAACTGGCCGATCCGTCGGCCCCGCATCGCTGGATCGACACCCACGACATCTACGCGATCGGTTTCGATCATCTGATCCCGGGCAATCGCTGCGCGACCGTCAATCACCTCAGGCTCTGGTCCGGCCGCGGCATCACGCCGTTCAATATCGACGCCTTCAACGACGGCGACTACGCGGCGGCGGTGAAGGAGCAGATCGACGCCAAGAACCTCTCGCGCGTCCTCTATCCGGACGACCGCACGCCGCAGGGCAAGGAACTTCGTTTCAAGCAGCAGTATTTCTTCGTCAGCGCCAGCCTGCAGGACATGCTCGCCACGCATCTCGGCGAGGGCCGCAGTCTCGAAACCCTCGCCGACGCCGTGGCGATGCAATTGAACGACACCCATCCGGCGATCGCGATCGCGGAACTGATGCGCCTGTTGGTCGACGAGCACGCGATGCCGTGGGCCGCCGCGTGGTGCATCACCTCCGCCGTGTTCTCCTACACGAATCACACGCTGCTGCCCGAGGCGCTGGAGATCTGGCCGGTTGCGATGTACGAGCGCCTGCTGCCGCGGCACCTGGAAATCATTTATCTGATCAACCGCGATTTCTTGGCCGCCGTCGAGGCGCGCTTCCCCGGCGACATCGACCGGCAGAGACGCGTGTCGATCATCACCGAAGACGGCGCGCGGCAAGTGCGCATGGCGCATCTGGCGATCATCGGCAGCCATCGCGTCAACGGCGTCGCGCACCTGCATTCGGATCTGATGCGCACGCAGGTGTTCGCCGGTTTTGCCGAGATGCATCCGGAGCGCTTCATCAACGTCACCAACGGCATCGCCGTGCGCCGTTGGCTGAAACAGTCGAACCAGGGGCTGTCGGCGCTGCTCACCGAGCGCTTGGGGTTTGCCTGGGAAAACGACCTCGAGGAGATCGGCCGCTTGATCGGCTGCGCCGGCGATGCGGAATTCCGGCGGCGCTTGCGCGCCGTCAAGCGCGCGAACAAGGAGCGCCTGGCGGCCGAGATCGGCCGCCGCTCGGGGGCCGCTGTCGACGTCGATACGCTGTTCGACGTGCAGGTCAAACGCATCCACGAGTACAAGCGGCAAACGCTGAATCTGCTCTACGTCGTCGCCCGCTACAACCGCATCCGCGAGAACCCGGGCGCCGCCGTCGTGCCGCGCACGGTGATCTTCTCCGGCAAAGCTGCGTCGGGCTACGTCATGGCCAAGGCGATCGTCAAGCTGATCAACAATGTCGCGCAGACCGTCAACTCCGAGCCGCTGATGCAGGGCAAATTGCGCGTCGAATACCTCGCCGACTACGACGTCTCGCTGGCGCAGAGGATCATCCCCGCGGCGGACCTTTCCGAGCAAATATCGACCGCCGGAATGGAGGCGTCGGGCACCGGCAACATGAAGCTCGCGCTGAACGGCGCGCTCACCATCGGCACGCTGGACGGGGCCAACATCGAGATTCGCGATCACGTCGGCGCGGAGAACGTCTTCATCTTCGGTTTGACGGCGGAGCAGGTCGCGGCGCGCCGCGCCGCCGGCTATGTGCCGCGCCTGGAGCTCGACGCCAACCCGGAACTCGAGCGCGTGCTGCGATTGATCGATTCGGGACACTTTTCGCCGGGCGGCGCGGACGCGGCCAAGCTGGTCGTCGAGCGGTTGCTCGCCGACGGCGAGCCGTATCTGGTGCTCGCCGACTTCGCCGCCTACTCTTCGGCCCAGGAGCGCGTCGATGCGCTGTATGCGCAGGAGGATGCGTGGAGTGAAAAGGCGGCCGTCAACTGCTTGAGCATGGGCTATTTCTCGAGCGACCGCAGCGTACGCGAATACGCGGATTGGATCTGGGGCGTAAGGCCCGTGATATGAGCGCCTAGGCCCGTTGTCCGCCGAGCCGATCACCGACTTCGATCTGTACTTGTTCGGCGAGGGCAAGCACGAGCGCATCTACGAGAAACTCGGTGCGCATCCGCAGACCGAGCGTGGACCGCGCGGCACGCGCTTCGCCGTCTGGGCGCCCAACGCCGAGCGCGTCGGCGTCGTCGGCCCGTTCAACGATTGGGACGGAACGCGGCAGGCAATGCACTGCCGCGGGGACTCGGGCGTTTGGGAACTGTTCGTGCCGGATCTGCCGCCGGGCACGCCGTACAAGTATGAAATCGGCACGCGCGCCGGCGGCTTGATCGTCAAGGCCGACCCATACGGGTTCGCGATGCAGTTGCGCCCCGGCAATTGCTCGGTGGTCGCCGAGCTCGAAGGCTACGGCTGGCGCGACGGCGAGTGGCTCGCACGGCGCGCGGACGGCGATCCGCGGCGGCGCCCGCTCAATATCTACGAGGTGCATCTGGCGTCGTGGCGGCGGCCGTGGGACCTGCGCACGCCGCCGTTCATGGGGTGGCGCGAAGCGGCGGAGCAATTGATCCCGTACGCGCAGGACTTGGGCTTTACGCATCTGGAATTGATGGGCGTTGCCGAACATCCGCTGGACGCCTCCTGGGGCTACCAGGTCACCGGCTATTACGCGGCGACCGCCCGCTATGGATCGGCTCAGGACTTCATGTATTTCGTCGATTGTTGCCACCAGGCGGGTGTCGGCGTGATCCTCGACTGGGTGCCGGCGCATTTTCCGCGCGACGATTGCGGCCTGACCTGCTTCGACGGCACCGCGCTCTACGAGCACGCGGACGCGCGGCTCGGCGAGCACGCCGAATGGGGCACGAAGGTCTTCAATTTCGGACGCCACGAAGTGCGCAATTTCCTGGTGGCGAACGCACTGTTCTGGATGGACCGCTATCATGTCGACGGCCTGCGCGTCGACGCCGTGGCGTCGATGCTCTACCTGGATTACAACCGCAAGCCCGGCGAATGGCTGCCGAACCGTTACGGCGGGCGCGAGAACATCGAAGCCATTGATTTCTTGCGGCAAATGAACGATGCCGTGCATCGCGCCTTCCCCGGCTCGCTGACGATCGCGGAAGAATCGACGGCCTTCCCGCAGGTCACGCAGCCGCCCGCGGCCGGCGGGCTCGGCTTCAATTTCAAATGGAACATGGGTTGGATGAACGACACCCTGAAGTACTTCGCCCTCGATCCGATTCACCGCCGGCACAACCACCAGCTGATCACCTTCTCGTTCGTGTACGCGTGGTCGGAGAACTTCATCTTGCCGATTTCGCACGACGAAGCGGTGCACGGCAAAGGCTCATTGCTCGGCAAGATGCCCGGCGACGAATGGCAGAAGCGCGCCAATTGCCGCCTGTTGATCGCCTACATGACGGCGCATCCCGGCAAAAAGCTGCTGTTCATGGGCGCGGAATTCGCTCAGTGGCGGGAATGGCGCGATCACGACCAGCTCGACTGGTATCTGACGCAGGACCCGGGCCACCAGGGATTGCGGGATTGCGTGCGCGAATTGAATCGGCTGTACCTTGCGAGCGCGCAGCTGCACTTCAGCGACGCCGACGGCGACGGCTTTCGCTGGCTCGATCTGCACAACGCGGACGAGAGCGTCTTTGCGTTCCAGCGGCGCGCGACCGCCGCCGCCGACGCTGCGCCGCTGATCTGCGTATTCAATGCGACGCCGGTGCCGCGCGACGGCTACGCGATCGGCCTGCCCGAGCACGGGCAATACCTAAAAGTGCTGGACACCGACTCGGTGCGCTTCGGCGGCTCCGGTTACAACCGGCAAGATGCGGCGCCGACCTCGGCGCGAGGCGCGCAGGGCTATCCGTACAGCTTGCGGCTCAACCTGCCGCCGCTCGCCGCGTTGTTCTTCAGCGGTCCGCGCTAAGTGGAGCCGATCAAAGTCGGGCAGCCCCGGCCCTTGGGCGCCGCCTGCAGCGAGTCGGGCGTCAATTTCGCGGTCTTCTCGAGTCATGCGACGCGCGTCGACATCTGCATCTTCGATGCTGCGAGCGGCCGGGAGAAGGGGCGTTGGCAGCTGCCGGGACGCAGCGGTGACGTTTGGCATGGACTGCTGCCGCCGCGCCGCGCCGGCTACGGCAGCGACTACGCATTTTGCGTGCACGGTCCCGAGGATGCGGCAAAGGGCTACCGCTTCGATGCGCGGGCGACCGTGCTCGATCCGTACGCGCACCAACTGGTGCCGGGACCGCCGCTGCGGTGCCGGATCGTCGACCCGCGCTTCGATTGGCACGGCGACCGCGCGCCGGCGATCCCCTGGCGCGACACGCTGCTCTACGAACTGCACGTCAAGGGCTACACCGCGCTGCATCCGGCGGTGCCCGCGGCGCTGCGCGGCAAATATTTGGGGCTGGCGCAGGCTGCGGTCATCGAACATTTGCAGGCGCTCGGCGTGACCGCCGTAGAATTGCTGCCGTGCCAGGCCTTCGTCAGCGAGCCCTTCCTGCTGGATCGCGGATTGGTGAATTATTGGGGGTACAACCCGGCCGGCTGGTTCGCGCCGGCCTGGCAATACGCCGTCGAAGATCCCGTCGCCGAGTTCAAGACGATGGTCAAGGCGCTGCACGCGGCGGGCATCGAGGTCATCATGGACGTGGTCTTCAATCACACGGCCGAGGGCAACGAGGCGGGCCCCATGTTGTCGTTGCGGGGCATCGACAATCCGCTGTATTACCGCCTCCTCGGCGGCGATCCGAGCCGCTACGAGAACATCACCGGCTGCGGCAATACCGTCAATTGCGGGCAGCCGGCGGTAAGGTCGCTGATCGTCGATTGCCTGAAATATTGGGTCGAGGAAATGCACGTCGACGGCTTCCGATTCGATCTTGCCAGCGTGCTCGGCCGCGACCGCGGCGGCTTCGAGGAGAATTCGCCGCTCTTCAAGGCGGTGCGCGCCGAGCCCGCGCTGTCGTACGCCAAATTGATCGCCGAGCCTTGGGATTTGGGCGTCGACGGCTATCAGCTCGGCCGCTTTCCGCCGGGCTGGTCGGAATGGAACGATCGCTATCGAGACGCGATGCGCGCCTTCTGGCGCGGCGACGGCGGCAAGATCGGCGACCTCGCCGAACGGCTCGCGGGCTCGAGCGATTTGTTCCGCCACAACGGCCGTAAACCCACCGCGAGCGTCAATTTCCTGAGCGCCCACGACGGCTTCACGCTGTACGATCTGGTCGCCTACAACGAACGGCACAACGAAGCGAATCTTGAGAACAACACGGACGGCGCCAACGACAATCTGAGTTGGAACTGCGGTGCGGAGGGCGAGAGCGAGGAGCACGCCGTGATCGCACTGCGGGCGCGGCAAATGCGCAACCTGCTCGCCACGCTGCTGCTCTCGCAGGGCGTGCCCATGCTGCAGGCGGGCGACGAATTCGCGCGCACGCAGCGCGGCAACAACAACGCCTATTGCCAGGACAACGAATTGTCGTGGGTCGATTGGCGGTTGCGCACGGTCAACGCCGATCTGCTCAGAATGGTGCAAACGCTCGCCGCGCTGCGCCGCCGGCATGCGGAATTTCGGCGCGAGACGTTTTTCAAGGGCGCGCCGCAGCGCGCGGGCGCGAAGGATGTCGTCTGGCTGCACATGCGCGGCACCGAGATGACGCCGGCGGATTGGGCGAACCCTGAACTGCGCACGCTCGGCGTCTGGCTGCGCAGCGGCGCGATCGCCGTCGGCCGCTTGCTGCTCTTGATCAGCGCGAGCGGCGATGCGCAGGAATTCGCCTTGCCGACGCCGCCTTCCGGCGCGCCGTGGAGGCGCCTCGTCGATACAGTGCAACAGCCGTTCGATGCGCCGTGGACGGCCGCCGCGAGCGCCTATCCTCTCGGCGCGCGCAGCGTCGTTTTGCTGGAGTGCTGAGGGTATGGAGAGCGAGCTGATCGAGCGGCTGGCGCGGCTGTGCGGCGTCGGCGATGCGTACTACGATTACCACGGTCAATTGCAGAGCTTCGGCGCGCAAACGAAGAGCGCAATACTGCGGGCGATGGGCGAGCCGGTCGGCGATCGAGACGCGCTCGCGGCCGCCGTCGCCGGGCTGCAGAGCGCCCGGGCGCGCGCGCTGATGCCGCCGCTCGCCGCGGCGAACGGCCCGCGCATCGGCTTGGACTTGAACGTCACGGCGGCGCAATTCGGCACGAGCTTGCTATGGTCTTTGCGTCTCGAGGACGGCACGCGCAGCGACGGCGTCGCATCGACCGCCGACCTTCCGGAGCTTTGGGGCGGCGAGGTCGAAGGGACGTGGATGACACGGCGCCGCTTCGAGCTGCCACCGGAATTGCCGCCGGGCTATCACGAACTCGAGGCGCGGATCGCGGGCGGCGCCCGGCACCACTGCCTGCTGATCGTCTCGCCGGCGCGCTGTTTCGAACCGCCGGCGATCGCCGCCGGGCGGCGTTTGTGGGGCGTCAGCCTGCAGCTATACACGATCCGCTCCCGGCAAAACTGGGGCATCGGCGATTTCAACGATCTGCAGAGCCTGATTCGCTGGTTCGCCGCGCGCGGCGCGGGTTTCATCGGCTTGAACCCGCTGCATGCGCTGTTCGCGGCGGATCCGTCGCGCGCGAGTCCATATAGCGCTTCCGATCGGCATTTCTTGAACGTGCTGTACATCGCGGTGCCCGCGGCCGCCGAATACGCCGCCTGCGCCGCGGCTCAGGCGCTCGGCGGCGATGCACCGTTCGAGCGGCGCATCGATGCGCTGCGCGGCGCCGAGTTGGTCGATTATCGCGGCGTCGCCGCTCTGAAGTTCGAGGTGCTGGCGCTGCTGCACCGGCAATTCCGCGAATCGCAGATCGCCGCCCGCACGCCGCGGGCCGCCGCTTTTCATGCGTTCGTCGCCGCGGGCGGCACGAGCTTGCAGCGCTACGCGCGCTTCGAAGCGCTCGACCGGCATTTTCGCCGCACGCAGGATACCGCCGCCGGCTGGATGAGCTGGCCGCAGGAATACCGCGATCCCGACGGCGCGGCGGCGGCGGGGTTCGCGGCCGAAAATCCCGAGGAGGTGGAGTTTTTCCTCTATTTGCAATGGCTCGCCGACCAACAACTGCGTGACGCGCAGTCGCTGGCGCGCCGCTTGGGCATGCCGATCGGTCTGTACGGCGATTATGCGGTCGGCGCGGATGGATCCGGGGCGGAGATCTGGGCCGACCGCGGCAATTACCGGCTGGCGGCGCAAATCGGCGCGCCGCCCGATCGGCTCGCGCAAAACGGCCAGGGCTGGGGTATTCCGCCGCCGGATCCGCAGGCGATGCAGCGGCAGCGCTTGCAGGGCTTCGTGCGCTTGATCCGCGCCAACATGCGTCATTACGGCGCGCTGCGCCTCGATCACGTGATGGCGCTGTTCCGGCTGTGGTGGGTGCCGGCCGGCGCGTCGCCGGCGGCCGGCGCGTACGTGCACTACCCCTTGCAGCAGTTGGCGACCGTGTTGGCGCTGGAAAGCGCGCGCGCCGAATGCCTGGTGGTCGGCGAGGACCTCGGTGTCGTGCCCGAGGAGGTGCGCGCCGCGATGGCAGGATACGGCCTCTATCATTACAAGGTCATGTGGTTCGAGAAGGAAAACGGCGGATTTCGGCGGCCCGAGGAGTATCCGCGGCGCTCGCTCGCCAGCGTCACGACCCACGATCTGCCGACGATACGCGGCTATTGGGAAGGACTCGACATCGAATTGCGCGAGCGCCTGAAATTGTATCCGCACGCCGAAGCGTGCGCGCAGGAACTTCTCGAGCGCGAAGCCGACCGCGGCGCATTGCTCGCGGCGCTGCGCGATCAGGGCATCGCGCTGCCTGCGCCCGCGCGGCCGGACGAGGCGTACGCGCCGCCGCTCGCGCAAGCCTTGCACCGGTTTCTCGCCCGCTCGGGCGCCGCGCTCGCGGCGCTGCAGCTCGAGGATCTGCTCGGTATGTCGGCGCCGGTCAACGTGCCGGGTACCAACGAGGAATACCCGAATTGGCGGCGCAAGATGAGCTGCGACCTCGAGGATATATTCGCGCGCGCCGAGCTTGCCGGATGGCTGGAGGAGATCGACAGGGAGCGCGCGTGAGCCGTCTGCGCGCGCGCCGCGCCACCGCTCAACTCGCGGCGCGATCCTGCGAGCGCGCCGCCCAGATCCACAGCAAACCGGCGGCGACGACCGCGAGCGGCACGATCTTCACCGCCTGCGCGAGCGACGAGGCATCCGACAGGGCGCCGATCAGGAACGGCGAAATGGCGTCTCCCAGGAAGTGAATCGAAAACACCGACAGCGCGACCGCGGTGGCGCGCTCGAGCGGCGAGACGAGATTGACGATCGCCGCGTTGACGGGACCGGTCGACAGGAACATGCACAACTGCGCAACGATCATGCTGAACAGATACAAGCCCGGCGAGGCGGTCGTCAGCGCCAGCCAGACGAAGGGCGCCGCGGTCAGCGTGGTGATCGCGCACAGCCAAAGAAACGCCGATTTCAGATATTTGGCCCAGTAATCGCCGAGCCAGCCGCCGACGAAGGTGCCGACGAAGCCGGTGATCACGACGATCGTCCCGAAGCTCACCGTCGCTTGGGTGCGCGGCATGCCGCGCACGCGCTCCAAGAAGGCCGGCATCCACGCGGCGAGGCCGCCGACCGCGAACGTATAGCCCGCGTAGCCGAGGACGGTCAGCACATAGGCGCGATTGGCGATCAGGTGCCGGTAGCTCGCGCGCGTAGCGGCGCCGAGCGCAGGCGCCGCCCGCGCCGCCGGCGGGCGCGGCCCCCGCACGGGCGCATCCTGCTCTCCGCGCGGCGGGTCGCGCAGCAGCAGGCAAAGCGCGGCGAGCGCGATCCCAGGAACGCCGGCGACGAAAAATGCCGCCCGCCAGCCGAAGTGGGCGTCGATGACGCCGCCGATCACGTAGCCGAGCGCCGAGCCGACGGGAATTGCGCAAAAGAAAATCGCCATGATCCGGCCGCGGCGTTCGGCGGGAAAGTAATCGGCGAGCAGGCTCGGCGCGATCGTGCCGTAGGCCGCCTCGCCGACGCCGACCGACGCGCGTGCGCCGAGCAGGGCGAGAAAGCTGCCGGCGAAACCCGAAAGGAAGGTCGCCAGGCTCCAGAGGGCGACGCCGGCGGCGATCAGCCTGGGACGCGAGCGCCGATCGCCCAAGGCGCCGAAAACCGGCGCGGACAGAGTGTAGACGATCAGAAAACCGCTCATCAGAGCGCCGAGGCGTTCGTCCGAAAGGTGCAGCTGCGAATGCTTCAGACTCTGAAACAGCGCAGCGACGACGTAGCGGTCGAGATAATTGAACAGATTGATCAAGGACAGCACGGCGAGTCCGAGAGCCGCCGACATCCCGCAGTTTTTTTTTGCTTCGCCGTGCATGCGCGCCGGTATAGTAGCAATGCGCGGGACGCCGCGCCGGGTCGGGCGTAGAATCAGTACCTAAAGGAGACCGTCGTTGGCCAAACCGAATTACCGTCACGCGAAGAATCAAAAGGAAGCGGCCCGCAAGGCGCGGCAAAACGCCAAACAGCAGCGCCGGTCGCAAGTGCCCGCGGAACCGGATCCGCTGAAGCCGGCCTGATCGGCGGCGAGCGCCGCCAGGCGGCACCGGCGCTCAGGCGATCAGCGGCGAGGCGCGCCCGGCGCGTTGGTACGCGGCGCGTTGTTCGGCGAATTGCACGACCTGCGCCGCCACTATCGAAAGCTGCCGCTCGGTGGCCGGATTGGTCGGCATGTTGTCCTCGCCGAAGCGTCCATCGGAGGTGTTGATCGCAACACCGAGCGGCGTCGGCCAGCCGCGCAGCGCGTGGACGATCGAGCGCAGCGCCGTCAGCGTCGCGCCGGTCGCCTGCCAACCGTTGGCGCAGGCGATCAGACCCACCGCGCGGCCTTCGAAATACGGCTGGCCGTCGTCGCGCATGTCCTCGGCATAATCCAGCGCGTTCTTGATCAATCCCGAAAGCGAGCCGTGATAGCCGGGCGAGGCGACGATGATGCCGTTCGCGCGGCGCAGGACGGCGACGAAGTGACGGGCCGTCGCGTTGCGCTCGATCGATTCGGGCACGTAGATCGGCAAAAGAATGTCCGCGCCCGCGAGCAACTCGGTGTCGGCGCCCAATTCGCGGGCTTTGGCGAGCGCATACTCGAGCGCGCGTTCGGAGGTCGAGCCGCAGCGCGTGGTGCCGCCGACGCCGACGATCAGCGGTCGGTTGGGATGATGAGCTTCGCTTGGCGACATTTGCACGATGCTAGCAAATTGCCGGGGGCTTTTTGCGGCGGGACGGCGCATTTGGCGCATTATTGAGACCTGGGTACGGCTATCGGACCCCCGCAGCCGGCGGTTGGCCGATCCCGGCGCGGCAGCGCAGGGAAACGCCGCCTTTTCGCCGCGCGGCCGCGAGCCTAGGTTTCCGCGAGCGCGGCATCGACGATGTGACGGGCATCGCCGAGTAGGCGCGATAAGTGCGCGCCGTCGCCGTAGCTCTCCGCGTAGATCTTGTATATGTCCTCGGTCCCGGAGGGACGCGCCGCGAACCAACCGGCCGCGGTGACCACCTTGATGCCGCCGAACGGCGCGCCGTTGCCGGGCGCATGATCGAGCACCGCGGTGATCGGCGCGCCGGCGAGTTCCGTGGCGGATATCTGCCGCGGCGCGAGCGTCGACAATTTCTTCTTCTGCGCCGGCGTCGCCGGCGCTTCGAACCGGTCGGCATGCACCGGCCCGAGCTCGCTCGCCAGCGTGCGGTAGCATTCGCCGGGGTCGCGGCCGGTTCGGGCGGTGATCTCCGCCGCCAACAGCGCCGGCGCGATTCCGTCCTTGTCCGTCGTCCAGACGCCGCCGCCGATGCGCGAAAACGAGGCGCCGGCGCTCTCTTCGCCGCAGAATCCGAGCGAGCCGTCCGCAAGGCCGTCGACGAACCATTTGAAGCCGACCGGCGTTTCATACAGGCGTTTGCCGAGGCGCGCGGCGACCCGGTCGATCATCGAGGAGCTGACGATCGTCTTGCCGATCGCGGCGTCGGCACGCCATGCCGGCCGGTGGCGAAACAAATAGTCGATCGCCACCGCGAGATAATGATTCGCGGGCAGCAACCCGCAGGTTCCGGAGACGATGCCGTGCCGGTCGTGATCGGTGTCGCAGGCGAAGGCGACGTCATAGCGCTCTTGCATGCCGATCAGGCGCTGCATCGCGTAGGCCGACGACGGATCCATGCGGATGCGCCCGTCCCAATCGGCGCTCATGAAACGAAATGTCGGATCGACCTCGTCGCTGACGATGTCGAGGCGCAGCCCGTAGCGTTCGGCGATTCGCGCCCAGTAGTGCACGCCGGCGCCGCCCAGGGGATCGACGCCGATGCGCAGCCGCGAGCCGCGAATGACCTGCATATCGATGACGCGGCCGAGATCGCCGACATACGCCGCAAGGTAGTCGTGCCGATGGGTGGTCGGCGCCCGGCGCGCCATCCCGTAGTCCATGCGCCGCACGCCGGCGAGGCCGGATTGCAGCGATTGATTCGCTTGCGTCTCGATCCAGCCGGTGATTTGCGTGTCCGCCGGGCCGCCGTTCGGCGGGTTGTACTTGAGGCCGCCGCTGTCGGGCGGATTGTGCGAGGGCGTAATGACGATACCGTCGGCGAGTCCGCCGGCGCGTCCCCGGTTGTAGGCCAAAATCGCGTGCGAGATCGCCGGCGTCGGCGTGTACTCGTCGCCCGCGGCAATCATGACCTCGACGCCGTTGGCGGCGAGCACTTCGAGCGCGCTCGCGAATGCCGGCGCGGACAGCGCATGGGTATCGAAGCCCAGGTACAGGGGCCCATTGATTTCCCGGCGCAGCCGGTATGCGCATATGGCCTGGGTGATCGCGAGTACGTGCCATTCGTTGAAGCCGCAATGGAGCGAGGAACCGCGGTGTCCGGAGGTGCCGAAGGTGACGCGCTGCGCCGCGTCGCTAGGGTCCGGCCGCTCGCTGAAATAGGCGGTGATCAAGCGCGGCACGTCGACCAGCAGATTCGCGGGCAACGGCTTGCCGGCAAGAGGACTCGCTGCGGCGTTCATCGGCGGGCGAGCGCCGCGCTCTTCTCGGCGATCCTCCGCATGAGCTCCCGCCAGGAGTCGACGAAGGCCTGCGCGCCGTCGCGCTGCAATTTCACCGCCAAGGCGTCGACGTCGATGCCTTGACGGGCGAATTGAACGAGAATCTCCTCGGCGTCGCCGCCGTCTTCGGCCATGACCCCGGCCAGGACGCCGCCGGCGGCGAAGGCAAGCAGCGTTTTCTCCGGCATCGTGTTGATGGTCGCGGGGGCCGCCAGGGCTTCGACGTACAGGCCCGGCCGCGCTTGCGGGTCCTTGACGCCGGTGCTCGCCCACAACATGCGCTGCAGCTGCGCTCCGGCCGCGGCGAGATCGCGCCAGCGCCGCGAGGCCTGCAGCGCGCGGTACGCGCGGTAGCTGCGCCGCGCAATCGCTATTCCCAGCGCGTTGTGCAGCGGCGGCGGCACTTTGCCCGCGACCGCGCGGTCCCAGCGGCTGATGAACAGCGAGGCCACCGATGCGACGCGCGCATCGAGTCCGGCGGCCAGGCGCCGCTCGATTCCGCGCATGAAGGCTTCGGCGGCGGCGAGGTATTGTTCGCGCGAGAACAGCAGGGTGACGTTGACCGGTATGCCGGCGAAGATCGACTCCTCGATCGCCGCGAGGCCGGCCTGCGTGCCGGGAATCTTCACGAACAGGTTCGGCCGCTGCGCCTCGCCGTGAATCCGCCGGGCGGCGGCGATCGTCGCGCGCGCATCGTCCGCAAGCAGCGGCGACACCTCCATCGACACCCAGCCGTCGACGCCGGCGGTGGCGTCGAACACTGGGCGAAACAAGTCGGCGGCGCGCCGCAAGTCCTGCAGCGCGATCTCGGCGAACAAATCCTCGCCGCCGAGGCCGGCGGCCGCCTTCTCGCGGATGGCGGCATCGTAGGCCTGCGTCTTGCCGATCGCCTCGTCGAATATCGTCGGGTTCGACGTCAGCCCGGTCACGGACAGGTCGGCAAGGTAGCGGCGCAGCGTGCCGTTGTCGAGGATTTCGCGGGTGATGTTGTCGAGCCAGAGGCTCTGGCCCAAGTCGTGCAGCGCGGCGGTGATGCTCATGGCGTATCCTCGAAGTCGTTCAAGGTCATCTGCAGCAGATCGCCGATCCGCTCGATCGAGCGGTCGGGTGGGGGGGTCACGCGATCGGCGCCGTCGGCGTGCGCATAATGCCCCTGGCGGACGAATACCGTCGTCAGCGGCCGCTTCGCCGCGAGCTTCATGGCCGCCAGCAATTGCGTTTTGTCGTCGATTGCGACGTAGTGCGGCGCAGGGTAGCGCCGCCATACGCGCTCGAGCGCGCGCTCCTTGTGGTCGTAAATCATGACCCTGCCGTCGAGCGCCTCCCATATCCCGGCGCGGCGGATTTTGCGCGGCTGGAAGACGACGTCGCCGTCGGAGAGTACGACCGGCAGGCCGATCCTGCCGAGGTGCGCGAGCACTTCGCGCGCGCCCGCATACAGGCAAGCGGCAAACGGATAGTCCAGCATGAAATCCGCCGTGAGCAGCAGGCGCGGATGATCTTCGAGTCCTTGGCGGAACCTCTGCAAGCTCGCCAGATAATCGGCGACGCCGTTCTGTTCGCGCAAGGCGGCGAAAATATCCCAATAGCGGGCGCATTCGGCCGCGCCGAATGCCTCTTGCAGATGCGTTCCGAGGTCTGCGGCGAAGCGGTCATTGTCGAGCAGCGTATTATCGACGTCCAACAGAAAGACCGTGGCGCCGCCATTCAGCACGGCGCCGCCCGTGCCGCTTTCGGCGCATGCCAGGCATCGGCGTGCTGCATGACTTGCGAGGCCTGCGGCGGGCCCCAGCTGCCGGGTTCGTATAGGCTCAGCGGTGGCGGCGACTTGAGCACCGGATCGACTATGCGCCAGGCAGCCTCGACACAGTCGTCGCGCGTGAACAGCGAGGTATCGCCGCGGATCGCATTGCCGAGCAGGCGCTCGTACGGCGATTGCTCGACCGTCGAGTCGTGGCGCACGATCAATTCGATTGCTTCGCCGCGCATGCCGTCGCCGATCTGTTTGACGGAGGCGCCGGCGCAAATGACGACCTGCGGACTCAAGCGGAAGCGAAAATAATTGGCGGGCGCCGCCTGCTCGGCGCCGAACACCGCGAGCGGCGGCGACTTCAGATTGACGACGACCTCGGTCGTCGTCGTCGGCAGGCATTTGCCGGCGCGCAAGTAGAAGGGCACGTCCGCCCAGCGCCAGGTGTCGATGTGCAGGCGCAGCGCGGCGAAAGTCTCCACCTGCGAATCGGCGGCGACGCCCGGTTCGCGGCGATAGCCGCGGAATTGACCGCGCACGATGTCGGCGGCGCCGAGCGGCCTGATCGCGCGAAACAAGCGCAGTTTCTCCGCCTGCATCGCCTCCGGTTCATGCCCGTTCGGCGCGTCCATCGCGAGCAGGGCGAGGACCTGCAGCAGATGGTTCTGCACCACGTCGCGCACGGCGCCCACCTCCTCGTAGAACGCGCCGCGGCCCTCCACGCCGAATTCTTCGGCCATCGTGATCTGTATGTCGTTGACGTACTGGCGGTTCCAAATCGGTTCGAGGAAGGCGTTCGCGAAGCGGAAGTACAGCAAATTCTGCACGGCTTCCTTGCCGAGATAGTGGTCGATCCGGAATATCGAGGGTTCCGCAAAGACCGCGTGCAGGGTGCGGTCGAGCGCCTGCGCCGATAGCAGATCGCGGCCGAAGGGCTTCTCGACGATGACGCGCGCGTTGTCGGCGGCGCCGGATTTGCCGAGGCCGGCGACGACCGTGGCGAACATGCTCGGCGGAATCGCCAGATAGTGGATCGGGCGCGCCGCGCCCTGCAGCTGCTCGCGCAATTTCGCGAACGTCGCCTGGTCCGCATAATCGCCGTCGACGTAGCGCAGCTGCGCCGACAGCTTCTCGAAGGCGGCGGCATCGAATTGGCCGCCATGCTCGATGCTCTCGCGCGCGCGCCGCCTCAGGTCGGCAAGCTGCCAGCCGGCACGGGCGACGCAGATGATCGGCAAGGCCAATTCGCCGCGCCGAATCATCGCCTGCAGCGCCGGGAAGATCTTCTTGTAGGCCAGGTCGCCGCTGGCGCCGAAGAACACGAAGGCATCCGAGTTTGCCGCGCTCATGGCGCTAGCCGAGACCGCGGAGGCGGCGGCGCAAGGCGTGTATCTCGTCCATCAGCTCGAGGGCGAGCGCGACGCCGGCGAGATTGATCTGCAAGTCGCGCTGCAGGCGCAGCGCCGCGCGCGCGCGGCGCAAGGCGGCGCCGGAGAAGCGCCACTCGGCGGCCTCGCCGCGGGCGCCGTCGAGGATGCCTTCGTCGACCAATTCGACGATCAGTGCGCAGTCGGCAGCGCACAGCCGGCCGAGATCCTCGATCGACAGCGCCGATTCCTGTTCGAATATGCTGCCCGTCAAGACTTGAATTTCACGTTGCGGCATCGGCGTTCACACTCCAAACCCTGCGCGAGGATCGAACGGCAGCGCTGCCGCCATCGCCCGGTAGGCGGCGCCGGACTTCTCGTCGTTCGCCGGCGGCAGCGCTATCTGTAGTACGACAAAGAAATCGCCGGCCGGTTGCGCGGGAATTCCGCGGCCCCTGAGCCGCAACTTGGTGCCGCCCTTCGAGCCCGGCGGAATCTTCAGATCGATCGGCCCGCTCGGCGTCGGCGTCTTCACGGCCGCGCCCAAGACCGCTTCCCACGGCGCGACCGGCAGGTCCAGATACACATCGCGGCCGTCGACGCGGTAGAGCCGATGCGGCTGGAAATCGACTTCGATATACAGGTCGCCGGCGCCGCCGCCCGCACCGCGGGCGCCTTGTCCGGCGAGGCGGATCGTCTGGCCGGCGAGGATACCCTTGGGGATCTGCACGTTCAGAGTGCGTTCCTTCAATTGTAGGCGGCCCGAGGCATCGAGGTCCGGCACGCGCAGGCTGATCGCGCGCGTTCCGCCGGCGAAGGACGCCTCCAGATCGAGCAGTACCTTGGCGTGATGGTCTTCGCCGTGCGCGGCGTCGAAGCCGCCGCGCGTCGCGTGCCGCCCGCGCCCCTGGCGGCCGAACAGCGCCTCGAAGAACTCGCTGTACGCCGCGGAATCGCCGCCGCCGCCGCTGAATTCGAAGCCCGCGCCCCAATCGGGAGGCGGACGGAACTGCTCACCGGCACTGTGGCCCGAGCCCAATTGATCGTAGGCGGCGCGCTTTTCCGGGTTCTTCAGGACCTCGTAGGCTTCGCCGAGCTCCTTGAAGCGCGCCTCGGCATTCTTTTCCTTGCTGACGTCGGGATGATATTTGCGCGCGAGCTTGCGGTACGCCTGCTTGATCTGCGTTTCGCTCGCGTCGCGTGCGACGCCCATGATCTTGTAATAATCCTTGAACTCCACCGTTCACCCTGCGCTTCGCAAGCCGCCGTCTCGCCGGACTCCGAAGGATACTATGGGCGCGGGCGCCCGAATCAACTTCGGCGGACGGCTTTTTTCATCCATTTCGGCGGCCATGCGCGCTACAGTTGGTACGCGAGCGTCAGCAGCAGACCCTCGCCGAGATCGCGCCAAAGGCCGGGCCGGCGCTTCCGATAGGCGTGTGCATCCGCCGCCAGCGCCTGGATCCATGCGGCCAGCCAGTCGATTTCGCGCCGTCCATAGAAGACCACCGCGGACTCGTAGTTCAGCAACAAGCTGCGCGAATCGAGATTCACCGAACCGCACAGGGCGAGCGAGGAGTCGAATACGACGGCCTTGGCGTGCACCATGTAAGGCAGCAGATGGAAGGCGACACCGGCGTCGGTGAGCGCACGCAGCGAGCGGCTGCGGGCGAAATCGGCCAAGCGATGATTGGATCGCTCGGGCAGATAAATATCGACGGCGATGCCTCGGCGCGCAGCCAAGCGAATGGCGCCCTCCAGCGCGGCGTCCGGCACGAAGTAAGGGGTGACCGCAAGCAGCCGGCGCTCGGCGTGAAATGCCGCGTCGAGCAGCAGCGCTTGTACGGTATCCTCCGTCTGATCGGGACCGCTCGGCAGGAATTGCGCGGGCTCGCCCTCGAATCCTTCGCCGCGGTCCGGGATCGGTGCGCCCGGTTCGCCGCGCGAAGCGACCCAGTCGGCCTCGAACTGCGTGGCGGCCGTCGCGGCCACTGCGCCTCGCAAGTCGAACGACAGGTCGCGCCATGGCGGCGCGCCGCCTGTGCCGGTAAAGTATTCCGCCGCCAAATTCCTGCCGCCCGTCCACAGCAGCGCGGCGTCGGCGATCGCGTACTTGCGGTGATTGCGCAGATTGCGCGAACCGCTGGTGTTGCGCGCGAACAGCGGCGAGAAAACGGCCGTCTCGACGCCCGCCGAGTGCAGGGCGGTGAAGGTCGAACGCGGCAGCTGGATCGCACCGACGCCGTCGATCAATAAGCGCACCCGCACTCCGGCGCGGGCGCGCTCGGCCAGGCGCGCTGCGGCTTCGCGGCCGAACGCATCCTTGCCGATGAGGTAGGTGCCGATATCGAGGCGCAGCGTCGCGCTGGATATCGTCTCGAACAGGGCGGCGCGCGATTCGGCGCCGTCTCGATGCAGGCGCACCCGGCAGGGCGATGCGGCGGGCAAGTCGAAGCTTTCGATGAGGCTTTCCGCCCAATGCCGGGATTGCCGGCGAGGCGCGCGCGGCTGCGCCGCCTTGCGCTGCAGTTTGCGCCGGCCGAACAGCAGATATGCCGGCAGCACCAAGTACGGCACGGCAATCATTCCGAGTACCCAGGCGATTGCGATCGACGGCGGCCGGCGATATTGCGCGGCGCGGGTCGTCAGCACGTAAATCAGAATGCTTGCTGCGACCGCGAGTGCATCGGCGAAAGCCCAAGTGCCGACCGCCGCGTTCACCGCCGTGCCGCAGTCAAGGCGAGACGCGGACGACGAGCTTGCCGAAATTGCGCCCCGTCAATAAACCGAGAAAGGCGGCCGGCGCATTTTCCAATCCTTCGACGACGTCCTCGCGGTATTTGACGGTGCCATCCCGGACCCAGGCGGTCATTTGTCGTTGGAATTCGTCGAAACGAACCGTGTAATCGTCGGAGATGATGAAGCCGCGCAGCGTCAGGCGCTTCACCAGCACGGCGCGCATCAGCGAGGGCGTAAAATCCGCGCCCTGCTCCTGTGCGCCGTCTTGGTAATGCGCGATCAGTCCGCAGACCGGCACGCGCGCGCGCACGTTGAGCAGCGGCAGCGCCGCGCGAAACACCCTGCCGCCGACGTTCTCGAAGTAGACGTCGATGCCTTGCGGACAGGCGGCAGCCAGGCGCTCGGCAAGCAGCGGCGCACGGTGATCGATGCAGGCGTCGAAGCCGAGTTCACCGACGGCCCAGGCGCATTTCTCCGTGCCGCCGGCGATGCCGACGACGCGGCAGCGCTTGTGTTTGGCGATTTGCCCGACCACCGAACCGACCGCGCCGGTCGCGGCGGCGACGGCGACGGTCTCGCCCGCGGCCGGGTTGCCGATTTCCAGCAGGCCCTTGTAGGCGGTAAACCCGGGCATGCCGAGGACGCCGAGCGCATACGAAGGGCGAGGCATCGCCGCCGGCAACTTGACGAGTCCGCCGCCGTCGGAGACCGCGTATTGCTGCCAGCCGCCCGTCGCCAGCACCAGGTCGCCGGCTTGGTAGGCCGAGTTGCGCGAGGCTTCGACGCGCGACACCGTGCCGCCGACCATCACCGCGCCGAGCGCGACCGGCGCGGCGTAGGACGGTGCGTCGCTCATGCGTCCGCGCATATAAGGGTCGAGCGACAGCCAGAGCGTGCGCAGCAGGATATCGCCGGGCTGCAGCTCGGGCACGGGCGCCCGCTCGATGCGGAACGATCCCAGGGTCGCCGCGCCGGTGGGCCGAGCGGCGAGGATCACTCGCTGGTTGATGGCGGTTGCGGCCATGGTTGTCGCGGCTCCTGTGTGATTTTCACGTGAGCTTGCCGAACAGGGCGCCGACGGCGGCGGTTGCCGCCATTGCCAAGGCGCTCCAAAAGGCGACGCGCAACGCGCCGGTCAGAGCGTTCGCACCGCCCGCCTTAGCGGACAGCGCCCCCAATCCGAGCAGGCAGAGAATCGTCGCCGCGGCGGTCGCGCCGATCAAGTAGGTCATCGGCGATAGCACGGCCACCATCAGCGGCAGCAAGGCGCCCGCGGCGAAGCTGGCCGCGGAGGTGAGCGCCGCCTGTACGGGGCGGGCGCTCGAGGTCGTCGACAAACCGAGTTCATCGCGCGCGTGCGACCCCAAGGCATCGTGCGCCATCAGTTGCTCGGCGACCTTCTTCGCGAGTGGCGCATCGAGGCCGCGGCGCACGTAGATGTCGGTCAATTCGCGGCTCTCGCCGGCGTAGTCGATCGCGAGTTCCGCGCGCTCCTGGTCGAGCGCGGCCGCTTCCGTGTCGGCCTGCGAGTGCACCGAGACGTATTCTCCGGCGGCCATCGACATGGCGCCGGAGGCGAGCCCGGCGACGCCGGTCAAGATAATGCCGTGATGCGTCGCATGCGCGGCGGCGACGCCGACGATCAGGCTGGCGGTGGAGACGATGCCGTCGTTCGCGCCGAGAACGCCGGCGCGCAGCCAGCCGAGACCCGCGAGGCGGTGGCGTTCGTGGCTATGAGGACGCATCCTCCTCAGTGTAGCCGCTTGCGGGCTTCGCTTCCTCCCGCATGTGCGCCGCGATCTGGATAAAAACACAGTGGTTTGCGTATCATGGCGGCCGAGCTTGCGCGGCGGCGCCTGCTCGGTGGCGGCACCGGTGGCATACTTTGCGCTGACTTCGATGCGAAATACAAAGACCACGAAGGGATCGATTCTGTACCGAGAAACCGCCGAAGCGGCCGTTGCCGCGCCGCCGCTCGCTGGCGCGCGGCGCGCCGAGGTCGCGGTCGTCGGCGCGGGTTTCACGGGCTTGTCGACCGCCTTGCATCTGGCGCAAGCCGGCGCGAACGTCGTCGTGCTCGACGCCGAGGAGCCGGGCTTCGGCGCATCGGGACGCAACGGCGGCCAGGTCAATCCGGGTTTGAAGAAGGATCCGGACGAGGTCGAGCGCGACTTCGGCGCCGATCTCGGCGGGCGCATGAACGCCTTCGCCGGGCGCGCGCCGGGGTTCGTCTTCGATCTGATCGAGCGCCATGCAATTGACTGCGATGCGCGCCGCAACGGCACCCTGCGCGCCGCCGTGCATCCGCGACACGCGGCGCTCGTGCGCCGCACCGCCGAACAATGGATCCGCCGCGGCGCGCCGGTCGAGATCCTCGAGCGCGACGCGATCGCCCGCGCAGCCGGCACGCCACGGTATTCGGCCGCGCTGTTCGACCGGCGCGGCGGCGACTTGAACCCTCTCGGCTTTGCGCGCGGGCTCGCGCGCGCGGCGATTGCCGCCGGCGCCGCCGTGCACGGCGGCTCGCGGGTCACGGCGCTTGTGCGCCGCGCCGATGCCTGGCATGCGCGCACGGCGCACGGCGAGGTCGCGGCCCGGCAGATCGTCATCGCGACCAATGGCTACACGGATGATCTTTGGCCGCGGTTGCGGCGCACGATCGCGCCGCTCTTCGGGGCGATCGCCGCCACCGCGCCGCTCGCCGCCGAAATTGCGCAGTCGATCCTGCCGGCGCGCAGTGTGCTCTACGAGAGCGGCGCGATCACCGTCTACTACCGTATCGACGCTGAGCGGCGCTTGTTGATCGGCGGCCGCGGACCGATGCGCGAAATCGACGCGGCGGAGCAGATTCCGCATATCCAGGCCTACGCGCGCGCGTTGTGGCCGGCGCTCGCCGGGGCGCGCTGGACGCACGCGTGGGGGGGGCGTCTGGCGATGACCCGGGATCACTACCCGCATATCCATGAACCCGCGGACGGCGTGCTCTCATGCCTCGGCTACAACGGCCGCGGCGTCGCCTTGGGCACGGCGATCGGCGCCGCCCTCGCCCAGCGGATCTTGAACCCCGCCGCGCCTTTCGACATGCCGATCACGGCGATAAAACCGATCCGTTGGCATGCGTGGTGGCCGGTCGCGGTGCGGGCGGCGATATTGCGCGGGCGCCTGATGGATCGCTTGGGGCGCGAGCGGCAATCGCCGCGGCGGCTTACGGCGCTCGCGATGCGCCGCCCGCTATAATCACGGCGTGTGCGGCCGCTATGTCAGTCCGGACGAAGCGTCGATCGAGCGCGAGTTCGATTTGCCGGCTGCCGGCTGGCGGTTTCCCGCGAGCTTCAACGTCGCGCCGTCGCAGGCGGTGCCGGCGATACGCTGGATCGGCGGCGCCGCGCGCGCCGATCTATTGCGTTTCGGACTGGTGCCGTTCTTCGCCAAGGGCAAACCCGGCAAGTACAGCACGATCAACGCGCGCATCGAGACCGTCGAGAGCAGCGCGAGCTACCGTGGCCCCTGGCGGCACGCGCAGCGCTGCCTCGTCCCGGCGCGGGGATTCTACGAGTGGCATGTGAACGCCGACGGTTCGAAGCAGCCGTTCTATATTCACCCGACCGACCAAGGGATATGCGCATTCGCCGGGCTGTGGGACCGGTCGGTCGGCGACGACGGTACGGCGATCGAATCGTTCACGATCATCACGATGCCTGCCAACGACCTGATGGCCGAGATTCACAATGCGAAGGCGCGCATGCCGGCGATCCTGCCGCGCGCGCAGCGCAATGCGTGGCTCTGTGGCAGCCAGGACGCCGCCCGCGCAGCCCTCATCGCCTACCCGTCCCAGCACCTCGCTGCCTACCCGGTCGGCACGCGCGTCAATTCGCCGCGCAACAACGACGAGCGGCTGATCGAACCCGTACCGGCAGCACATTGGCAGGCCCGGGTTCCTTGATCTAGGTCCCATCACGCCGGGCGTGCTTCGCGCTACTCTGCGGGTGGAGGAATTGACGTAATCATGGGCGCGAGGCTCTTGTTATTGCTGACTTTTCTGCTACCGGCGGCGATCGCCGCCGCGCACGCCCGCATCTATACTTTCATCGACGCCGAAGGCATACGGCATTTCACCGACACGCCGGACAACAATCGCTACGCGTACCGCTTGCTGATCCTGTCGCCGGCCGCGATGACCGAAAGCGGCCAGCGGTATGACCCCGCGCTGCTTGCGCGCGCCTCGCGCTACGACCCCTTGATCGACCGCGCAGCGGCGGCCGCGGCGCTCGAGCCTGCGTTGCTGCGGGCGGTCATCGTCGTCGAATCGGGCTTCAATTCGCGCGCCGTCTCCAAGAAAGGCGCGATCGGACTGATGCAGCTGATGCCGGCGACGGCGCTGCGCTACGGGGTGCGCGATCCGTTTGACCCCGGGCAGAACGTGCACGCCGGAGCGCATTATTTGAGGTACTTGATCGACCGTTTCGGCCACAACATTCGTTTGGCGCTAGCCGCCTACAACGCCGGAGAGGATGCGGTGGCGCGCAACGGCGGCATTCCGCCCTACAGCGAAACGCACGCCTACGTACCCAAGGTATTGAAAATATACAGATTGCTGCAGCAGCGCGGACGCGCCGGTTGATTTCGGGGTTTGCCGGCCCCACGTCTTCCGGAGGCAATCTCCTGCGTTGACGGGATGGGGGCGTTTTGCTGCCGGCGGAGCCGATGAATCTTGCAAGCGCGGACGGTCCCGGGGGCAGTCCCGACGAGCGCGATTGGGTCGCCGTATTCCGCGGTTCCTGCGGTGTCTGCCGCGACTATGGCTTGGTATTGGAAGCCTTGGTGCTGCCGTATGCGATCGTCGAGCAGCCCGGCGGCTGCGAACTGCGCACGCCGGCTTCTCAATGGAGCCGCGTCGAGCAGGAGCTGCGCCGCTATGCCGCCGAGCGCCTCGAGCGACGCGCGCCGGCGCCCCGCGATGCGCCGCGAGGCGGTGCCGGCGCCGGTGCGATCGGTTACGGCCTGGTATTGCTCGGCGTCGCTTATTGCGCCGGCATCCGCCTGTTCGGCATCGATTGGCTCGCAGCCGGCGCGGTCGACGCCGGGGCGGGTGCGCGCGGCGAGTGGTGGCGCGCGTTGACCGCGCTCACCCTGCATTTGGACCCGGCGCATTTGTTCGGCAACCTCTTGTTCGGCATCGCCGCCGGCGTGCTCTGCAGCCGCCGGTTCGGCGCCGGCGTCGCCTGGCTCAGTATTCTTGCGATGGGCGCGATCGGCAATATTCTCGAGATGCTGATCGCGCCGGTCGCTTATCGGGCGGTCGGCGCATCGACCGCGGTATTCGCCGCACTCGGACTGCTCGCCGGCGTCGCCTGGCGGCAGCGCATGAGTATGCGCGAACGCTGGCTCAACCGTACGCTGCCGCTGTTCGCCGGCGTCTCGTTGCTCGCGCTTCTCGGTGCGGGTAACGCGCACGTCGACGTGCTCGGCCATGTGCTCGGCTTTTCGTCCGGCCTCTGCCTGGGGTGGATATACGCGCGCAGCGGCATGCCGCAGAACTGCGGCACGCGCTTGCAAATCGCCGCCGGCTCGTTCGCGCTGGCGCTGATCGCGGTCGCCTGGACGTTTGCCGTGCGCAGCGCCGCAGCCTGATGGATATTTACGGGAATACCGTACGCGGCAGTGGGAAGTCCCAAGATTCATGCGGCCCGCGGCGTGTTTGAATGGCGGCGATGGGCGATGCGGAGGGCAAGTCGATGTACGCGAAGATTCTGGTTCCAGTGGACGGCAGTGCGACCTCGACGGCGGGGCTCAACGAGGCGATAAAACTCGCGAAGAGCCTGGGCAGCAAAATTCGCATTCTGCACATCGTCAATGAGTTGATCGTCGATTACGCCTACGGTTCCGGCGTATACGCAGGTACCGTCATCGACTCGATGCGCGGCGACGGCCAGAAGGTGCTGGATGAGGCGAAGGCGTTCGCGCGCCAGCAGGGCATCGAGCCGGAGGCCGTGCTGATCGAATCGATCGGCGGCCCGGCGGCGCAATTCATCGTCGAACAAGCCAAGAATTGGCCGGCGGACCTGATCGTCATGGGAACGCATGGCCGGCGCGGCATTCGCCGCCTGGCGCTCGGCAGCGACGCCGAAGTCGTGATGCGCAGCGCGCCGGCGCCGATATTGTTGGTTCGGCAAGAGCCTGGCAAGGCTTGAGCGGCGATGCGCCCGTCAAACCGAAGCGGTCTGTACCCCGCCGCGGCGCTGGCCCGGCCATGAGCGCATCGCCGCGCCTGAAGACCGAAGTATGCATACCGGTCGCGGTGTCGGCGCGGCACGTGCATCTCTCGGCGCCGGCCATCGAGCGGCTGTTCGGCACCGGGCACCAGCTGCGCGCTCGCGCGCAGCTGGTGCAGCCGGGACAGTTTGCGGCCGCGGAAACCGTGAACTTGATCGGCCCGAAGGGGCGGTTGGATCGTGTGCGCGTCGTCGGCCCGGCGCGCGCGCGCACCCAGGTCGAATTGTCGCGCAGCGATGAGATCGCGCTCGGCGTCGATGCGCCGCTGCGCGAGTCGGGCGATCTCGCCGGCACTCCCGGCATCGTCATCGAAGGACCGCTCGGCCGCCTGCGTCTCGATCACGGCGTCATCTGCTCCTTGCGCCACCTGCACATGAGTCCGGCCGACGCAGCGGTCCTCGGGCTCAGCGATCAACAGCGGGTTGCCGCGGCCGTGGACGGCGGCGGCCGCAGCGCGGTCTTTGCGGACATCGTCGTGCGCGTCTCGCCGGCATATCGGCTCGAATTGCATCTCGACACCGACGAAGGCAATGCCGCCGGCTTGAGCGCGCAAGGGGCATTTGCGACGCTGACGCTACCGCCTGCGAAATCGGCAGCCGCGCCGCTGCATCCAAAGTAGCCGGAGCGAAGCACCTAGGGCCGCTTCTGAATGGTGGGCGGTACAGGGATTGAACCTGTGACCCCTGCCGTGTGAAGGCAATATTGCCGTTTCCCCTCGTTTCCGATAGTCTACAAATACCCTGAATTTAACGGATTATAGTCTCAGTCGGTATTTGGCAGTATCTAGTCGGTAGTCCGTACAGAGTCCGTACGGACCAAAAGGGAGTCCGGAGATGGCCCACGAGATCCACAAATCCCGCGTTCGGCAGGCGTTTAGGCCGCGCAGAGAGCCCTATTGGGGGCCACCGCTCGGTCGTGGACGTACCCTGGGCTTTCGGAAGATCGACGCGGAGCGGGGCTCCTGGATCGCCAGGAAGCGCGATGAAACCGGCCACAAGGTCTATCAGTCCCTCGGCTACGTAACCCTGGAATTAGACCACGAGGCGGCGCGCCAAGCTGCCTTGGTGTGGTTCAACCGGAAGGATGCCGGGATCGACGACGATATTAGGACAGTCGCCGACGCCTGCCGGGAATACGTAAAGGACCGGGAGCGGGAGAAAGGGAAGGCTTGCGCGAACGATGCCGAAAAGCGATTCGAGCGCACCGTTTACGATGACCCGATTGGTGCGATTCAATTGGCGAAGCTCCGTACGCCCCGAGTCAAGGAATGGCGCGACGGCTTGAAACTCTCGAAAGGCACCGCTAATCGCACGCTCACGGCGTTTAAGGCGGCTCTTAATCTGGCCGTCGCCAACCGCCGAGTCGAGGCGGGCGCGGCCAGGGAATGGGGCGACGTTAAGCCATATCCAAATGCCACGGCACGGCGGACCCTGTTCCTGGACCTTGCGCAGCGCCGCAAGTTGATCGACAAGGCCGATGGCGCAATCAAACATCTTATGACTGCCGCAGCGTTAACGGGCGCTCGGGCGGGCGAACTGGTTAGCGCTAAGCGATCCCAACTCGATACACGCCTCGGAACGATCACGTTCAATGGTAAGACGGGCGCTCGGACGATTCCGCTTTCGCCGGACGCGCTAAAGCTGTTCAAGGAACTGGCCAAGGGCAAGCTGCCGACGGCGCATCTTTTGGCCCGAGACGACGGCAAACCGTGGGCGCACTCTGATTGGGATGGGTTAGTGCGCACCGCAGGCGCGGCGGCGAGACTTCCCAAGGGTGTTTGCCTGTACACGCTCCGGCACAGCTTCATAACGCAAGCGATCACCTCCGGCATGACCACGCTCGACGTGGCGCGTCTATGCGGGACATCGGTCGGGATGATCGAAAAACACTATGGGCACTTGGTTGCGAGTGCGGCGAAAGAGCGCTTGGCGAAGGTGACGATTCTGTGACCAGAAAATGCAAGGATATCAGCGCTGGAATAGCTACGAATAAGGACAATATACTTAGCGCCTTCCCGAAACGAATCCGGCTGTCGCTAAATCAGCAACTCGCATTTTTTGAGCATGCGAGCGAGGCTGTCGCATTGTACCGCGCGTTGGTGCCATTCTCGAAACCAAAACGCAGACCCCATCGTGCGACAAGCGATAAGCATCTAAAGTCCGCACATCGACCGAGCAACACGCCGCGTCAGAGTCTGATGGGCGACATATTTGATGCGTACATGGACATTCGCGACGGTAACTTGGATTCTCGAGTGTTCAACCGCGTAGCCAACGCAATTCTCGCAGCTGAGGCACTAGAATTTTCAGTTACCGATCATGACTTGGCGTCGCTTCGTGCCCAACGAAAGCCATTCAACGCTATAGCGGCCAAGCTCTTTCAGGCTGAGTAGACCGCAAGCATCGACCTACGGGGCGAGTTATCGCGCCTTAACGATGCCGGGCTTGCTGCGCGCAGGCGAGGTCAGGCATACCCTTCGATACGGCTGAAAACTTTGGAGCCGTCATGAAAACTCGCCTCGCACTTCCGCCACTCGATGAGCGCCAACGCTATTCGATTGAGGAAGCAATCGCCTATCTCCGCTCGTCCCGCCGGACCCTATTCGACGACATCAAGTACGGTCGCCTACTGACCATTAAGGAAGGTAAGCGTCGCTTTGTCCCCGGAAGCGAAATTGCTCGCCGCTCTCGCATTGACGTAGAGGGCGCCTAAATGTGGTCCGACCAAATGTCGGTGCTTGACCGAATCCGCGATGCGCTGAGTTTCGTGTCGCCGGACAACCGCGAGACCTGGGTAAAAATGGGAATGGCGGTTAAATCCGAAGTTAGTGAAAGCGGCTTCGATTTGTGGAACGAGTGGAGCCAATCAGCGACGTCCTACAACGCTCGCGATGCGCGGGATGTATGGAAGAGCATTCGCGCCAACGGTAAGGTAACAGCGGGCACGCTGTTCCACGAAGCTCGTGCGAACGGTTGGCGCGACGTTGGCGCTTCTCGCAAGCCGACACTCGAAGAGATTGCCGACGGGCAACGCGTCGCCGCTGAGCGAGCGGCGAAGGACGAGGCCGATATTGCCTGCCAGCGCGCCGAGACAAATGCGAAAGCGGCGGCAATCCTGAAAGCCGCGACCGCAGCGAACCCCGATCAACCGTATTTGGTGCGGAAGGCCGTCGCCCCAGTTTCAACTATGAGAGAGATCGACGCAGACGCGGCGGCGACGATCTTGGGATACGCACCGAAGTCGGGCGGCAAGGTGCTGAGCGGGCGATTGCTAGTGGTTCCAGTGAAGCAAGGGGATCGCCTTTCAACGTTGGAACTGATCGACGGCGACGGGCTCAAGGCGGCACTCGTCGGGCGCGGTACCAAAGGGGGCGGATACTGGGCAACGGAACGACTGCCGGAGTGCGATGGCTTGAGCTTACTGATCGGCGAGGGCGTCGCAACCGTGCTATCGGCGCGGGAGGCTACCGGATATCCCGGGATCGCTGCGCTGTCGGCTGGCAACCTACCAGCGGTGGCAAAGGCGATCCGGGCACGATACCCGTCGGCGAAAATCGTGATTCTCGCAGACTTGATGAAAGCGACCGGCGAACCGGATCGGCATGCGCGCGAAACTGCGCAAATCGTCGGCGGGCTTCTTGCCATTCCGGACTTCGGCGAAACCCGACCTGACGGCGCAACCGACTTTAACGATCTGTCGCGACGTTCCGGGACGGACGCAGTACGCCGATGTATCGACGGTGCGAAGCGCGTAGTCGCGCCGGATAACCTGCCGCGCGCGATCTTGACTTGTGCCGCGAACATTAAGCCTGAGGCGGTTACATGGCTTTGGCCTGGCTGGCTTGCGGCTGGAAAGCTCGCGATTCTTGCGGGCGCGCCAGGTACAGGCAAGACGACACTGGCCCTCTCGTTTGCTGCGACACTGACGAGCGGAGGCGCTTGGCCGGATGGTTCGCGAGCGGAGGTAGGCGAGGCGCTGATCTGGTCGGCCGAGGACGGTATCGCAGATACCCTAGTTCCGCGCCTCGCGGCCATGGGTGCGGATAGGTCGCGAATCCATTTTATCGAAGGGGCGCTAGATGACGATGGCCGGAAGCGCCCGTTTGATCCAGCGACCGATGTTCCGCAGTTGGCAGCGGCAATCAAGAACAACGACCAGCCGCCGCGTTTGCTGGTAGTCGATCCGATCGTTTCGGCAGTTGCCGGCGACGCGCATAAAAGTAACGAGACCCGCAGGGCGCTCCAACCGCTGGTCGATTTGGCCGCTCAGTATGGAATCGCCGTTATCGGCATTTCGCACTTTTCCAAAGGCACCGCAGGGCGTGATACCACGGAGCGCGTTACCGGCTCGGTCGCATTTGGGGCGCTGGCGCGCATCGTGTTGGCGACGGCCAAGATGCCCGATGACCAGGGGGGCGGTCGGGTGGTGGTTCGCGCTAAATCAAACCTTGGTCCAGATAATGGCGGGTTCCGTTACGACTTGCGGCAAGTCGAGGTGGCCGGTTCGGCGCTCACGGCATCGGCGGTACTGTGGGGCGAAGCGGTCGAGGGGAACGCGCGCGACATTCTGGCGGAAGCTGAGGCTCGCGACGACGACGGCCAGAAAACCGCGACCGACGAAGCGGTGGACTTCCTGCGCGGCCAATTGCGCGACGGCCCGATGAAGGCTGCCGACGTAAAGCGCGAGGGCACGGCGGCGGGGATTTCCGATCCGACCCTGCGCCTTGCGCGCCAGCGCCTTGGAATCCGACCTGAGAAACGGGGCTATTCGGGCGGTTGGTGGTGGCGGCTACCCTCCGAAGGTGCACTCGGCCTCGAAGATGCACACCCTTTTGAGACTTCACCTTCGAGAGAGACTGCACCTTCGACCGGATCTTTGGTTGATTACGAGGCGTTCTAAATGACTTTACTGGTAGAACTGCGCTGCGCGGGCCTTTCGATATCCAGCACCGGCGGGCGGCTTATTGTGGCACCGCGCGAACGGCTAACCGATGAACTGCGGGAGCGTATCCGACGCAACAAAGCCGCGATGCTCGCCGACTTAGAGAGGCTTCCTCGTCGTATCCGCGCGATGGCCGCACGCTGGAACTATTCGACGCAAGAACTCGCCGACGCGCTGGCAGGCGCTCAAGCGGACCCTGGCGCGTGGCTGGCCTGGGTCGATCACGATGAGCGGCATTTTGGTGATTGCGTAACCCCGCAGGACTTTGAGCGCGCGTATCGGCGTTTACACCGGATCAATTGAGTCAAACCCCATGAGCAAACGAGTCAAACTCCTAACGCCCAATCCTGCGGATTGCTTGCCGGTCAAGCCGTTGGCTGGAGAATCCAAGCCGGCGACCGTTGCGCGCACGGCCGCGATGCCAACGGTACATGCGGCGATTACGGCGCGACAGGTGATCGGACCGAAATTTGGCGGCGAATCGGTTCACTTAGGCGAACTAATCAATACGCTGGACGCACAGGCACGGGACGCCACGAGTGGCAACCTAGCCCGCAGCGAGGAAATGCTTGTGGCGCAATCCCATACGCTGGATCAACTATTTAACGCCCTGACTCGGCGCGCGCTAAATGCGGAGCTTATGCCGCACTTGGAAACCTACATGAAGCTTGCACTTCGAGCGCAGGCACAATGCCGCGCGAATGCGGAGGCTCTGAACGAGATGAAGAACCCGCGGCCAGTGGCTTTCGTCCAGCAGGCGAATATCGCCAATGGCCCGCAGCAGGTTAATAACGGGACGGCGCGCCAAACCTTAGCGCAAGGTGCTTGCTCGCGCGCGGAAAAAATTCAGGATACGCCAAACGAACTGTTGGAGGCGAGCAATGGCGAACGGCTGGACATCGGAGCGAGGGATACGGCAGGCGGCGCTGATCCGGCGATGGCGACCTTGGGAGAAATCCACCGGGCCGAAGTCCGCCACGGGTAAAGCGCGCTGTGTTCGCAATGCTTGGAAAGGCGGCACGCGACCGATGCTGCGCGAGTTGGCGCGGGCGCTTCGGCTTCAACGGCAGCGGCTCACGGAATGCCGTGGTGGCCAGTGATCAGCTTTGACGCTTCCACCCTGGGTGCGCGACGACGGCGACCGCATCACGGCTGCGATCAAGATCTTTGTCGCGCGTTACAATTCACACTCGGCGAAACTGCCGGTGGACACCGTCTTGGTGGACTTTTATCCTGCGGGACCAGGCGCCACCATCGTCAACAAAATCACAATCAGGGGGGGCAACATGCACCAACCGGCGACAACGACACTATTGGGCGTCATCTGCGCCGTTTTACTGCTCTCTTTCCACGTCGCGTTCGCGGCGAACGGTTCCGGCTTAAACGGTCTCGCCAATCAGCTTTCGAAGGATTCGAATGTGACAGATATTACGAATGCCGAAATTGACTTGGAGTATGACGCCGCTAAATGCGCGGCTTATTACACCTTGAACGACGCAATAGCAAAGCAAAGCGGTTACGCAAATACGGCTACTGGAAAAAATATGGATCGCGCATCAGCTGACGCGATGCAACTATTTTATATTTTGGCCAAAGGTATCAACATGAGCCAATCTGCACTGGAATCTCAATTTAAGATGGATATTCGGGACATCTCAAAGCAGTTTGGCAAGAACTACGTAAACGCCCCAACGGTCGTGGAAAGCGTGGGGCTCCCCTGTAAGGCATTAATCGAGCATCCGACGGAGCGTCTTGCTTATTGGCTCGATGTCGAGCACAAGCAGGACGCGCGAGCGCACAAACATTGAACCATTTGCGCTCTCGCAAAGGTGGGATCAAGATCGCGCAAATAATGCCGCCGAAATATGGGTGGTTTTACACTGGTTCGCGGCGTGGAGGACGATGAGTGAGGATAGCGCTTGCTCTAATTTTGGCTTTAGTTTTCTCGCCTTTTTCACAAGCTAAGGACTATTTCATCCGGCTTGGTGATCAAGCCAACGTTGTGTTAACCGATACACCCTGCCATATGGAATGGCTAACGGGGCCCGGTTGGCAACGATCTAGATATCAGGTTGTAGCCACAAGCGGAGTCTTTACAAACTATAAGGGGTGTTGGAGGCGCTTTGGCGATAAGTTGTACGTTCTGGATGACGTTGCCCCGTTCTGGTTCGGACGCCTTACTTTTTACCATCTCGACTCTCGTCCGTGCTCGTTCCACGTTCCGGGCATTTCGTTTGCTGGGTGGCGAAACGGCCGAGAAATCGGAGTATCGAAACTCCCGGCAACGCTTACCGCTAATGTCAGCGTCCTCGACTACGGACCAATTTGCTGGCGTTCTAACGGAAATTGGTTTGATGAAATTAATGCGCCGAGTGTCTATTCGGCTTTTGAGGCCAAGGCATCCTCGTTACCTTAGCGTGGCTTGCCGCAGCCAACAGTCCGGTTGCGACAAACATTATCTGTGCGCGACCCAATAATCCGGATCAGCCCGTTCTGACGGAAACGGAAATCCGTACCAGCGTCCGTATACGTGCAATTCTGGCGTCTCTATCAAAGCCAGAAAGTGCTGAAAAAGTAAGTTTTTCAGCAAGTTAAAGATGGTGGGCGGTACAGGGATTGAACCTGTGACCCCTGCCGTGTGAAAGCAGTGCTCTACCGCTGAGCTAACCGCCCTTGTGAAGCCGGAAGGCTGCGGATTATGGCATCGCGCCGCGGTGAAAACA